>ERZ1031746.88-NODE-88-length-38988-cov-16.533172_pt1 | contig 38988 bp, 32 predicted proteins | sample MGYA00518171_ERZ1031746 | MGnify/ENA primary metagenome ERZ1031746 (study PRJEB33719, sample SAMN04261238) | wastewater metagenome | biome: rural village; feature: human; material: feces | host: Homo sapiens | place: El Salvador | collected 2013-01-07 ...
TCCTCTGCCTTCATTTGCTCGAGCTGGCCCTTGAGCTCCGTCGCTTTGGCGGCATGGGTATCACGGTTACTTTCAGCTGCCGCAGCGGTCTTTTGTGCCGCGGCAATCGCCTGGTGTTGATCGGTGATGATCTGATCGTAACGGCCTGCGATGTCCCGGCGCGTCTCGAGCTCCTCTGCCTGGTCGGCGATGCGCTGCTCAAGCTCGGACAGGTGGGCGCGGGCATCGGCGAGTGCCTTCTTGGCGGCGTTCATCTCGCGCATGGCCGACGCGCCCTGGGCGATAAAAGTGCCCACGGCGTTAGCGGTGTTTGAGACGGCGCTCCCCAGGTCACGGCTCGTGGCGGGAGCATGCGAGGTGGTCGGATGCGCGACCTCGGCGGCATTCGTATCGGCAGTCTGCGGCGCGGCGATATTGCCGGTGCCGCCTTCGATCACGGAAAAGCCCGCTGCGTGCGGGTCGACCGCGTCGGCGCCGATCGTGGGGTGTTCGAGTTGCAGGAACGAGGGCATGGTGCTGCCCTGGTCGGCAACCGGGGTCTCGCCGGGCACAAACGTCGAGGCAGCCTCGGCGGCTTCCTCCTCCTCGGCGTCGACATCGGCATCGGCGACAGCGTCCTTCATCGCTTTGACGGCATCCATCATGGAGTCCATGACGGCGTCGAGCTCTTCTTCCGAAGACACCTCGATGGGGCCCGCTGCTTGCGGAGCGTTCTCAGCCTTGGGCTCAGTATCGCTCGGGTCCGGCTGCTCTAGCTGATCTTCCTTGTCTTGCTCTGCGGCGACATTTGCGTCTGCGGCCTCGTTTGCGGCGGCAGAAGCCTCCTCGACAGCGGCATCAATGCCGCCATCGCTGCTGGTAGAAGCATCGCAGTCGTCAATGGTGCCTGCGGAATCGTCAATATGCTGTTGAGTCTGGGGGTCCAGCTCGTCTGTCATAGGCATGTGCTCCTCATCGTTGTTTGTCACCCTATGATAGAGTCTCGCGCCGACATCCCGCGCGCCGCAGCAAAGTTTCAAAACGTGTTCGATGTCTCGCGTCGATAGCAACAACTCGGCCACTTTATCCAGTTTGTACTTGACAATCCCTTCGCCGGAAGACGCTGTGCCGTTCGCCTGCCGAGGCCTTTTCTTCTCACTTGAACACGCTAAAGTTGCATCACAGCTTTTGGCGCGCCTATTTGGATGCGCGCAGTCGGCGGGTGAGCCCGTCGCGATTTGAAAGGACTTCGTATGGGACTTTTCACTGGTAAGACCGTGATCATCACCGGCGGTGGCAAGGCCACGCTTAAGGACGGCTCTGCTGGCTCCATCGGCTACGGTATCGACATCGCTTTTGCCAAGGAGGGCGCGAACCTCGTTATCACCGGTCGTAACGTTGCTAAGCTCGAGGCTGCCAAGGAGTCTCTTGAGGCTGAGTACGGCGTCAAGGTTCTCCCTGTTCAGGCCGATGTCTCCGCCGGCCAGGACAACGAGGCCGTCGTGCAGAACGTTATCGACAAGGCCATCGAGGAGTTCGGTCGCATCGACGCCGTCGTCAACAACGCCCAGGCCAGTGCCTCGGGCGTGACCATCGCCGACCACACCATGGACCAGTTTAACCTGGCTATTTACTCCGGCCTGTACGCCACCTACCTGTACATGCAGAAGGCCTATCCGCACCTGAAGGAGACCAAGGGCTCCGTGGTCAACTTTGCTTCGGGCGCCGGCCTGTTTGGCAACTATGGCCAGTGCAGCTATGCTGCCGCCAAGGAGGGCATCCGCGGCCTGACCCGCGTCGCCGCCAACGAGTGGGGCAAGGACGGCATCAACGTCAACATCGTGTGCCCGCTTGCCTGGACTGCTGCGCTCGAGAACTTCCAGGATGCCTATCCCGAGGCGTTCAAGGCCAACGTCCACATGCCGCCGGCGGGCCATTACGGCGACGTCGAGAAGGAGATCGGCCGCGTGGTCGTTCAGCTTTGCGGCCCCGACTTTAAGTATATGAACGGCGAGACCGTCACCCTCGAGGGCGGCATGGGCCAGCGTCCGTAGGGCAACGGCGGCTCCTGCCCCCTGCGCAGAGCATGCCGCGCCCCATCGGATAGGCTATCTTGCCCCCATCGCGCATCAACCTTTATTCTTCACACTCGCTTGCCATTTGATTTGACTATGGCAAGCGAGTGTTTTTTCGTAGTTCCGATTGCGTAGTGGTGGTGGTCTAATAGAGCCCAACCGTCTGGTCGAATGTTCGCACGCCCAGATGTCGTTTTCGAAAAGAGGTATGAAAGGACAGTCATCATGAAGACCTCGGTTGTCGGGTTTCCCCGTATCGGTCGCTTGCGTGAGCTCAAGTTTGCATGCGAGAAGTACTTTCGCAGCGAGCTTCCTGCCGCCCAGCTCGACCAAACTGCTCGTGAGTTGCGTCTGGCTCATTGGACGATGCAGCGCGATGCCGGTATCGATATGATCCCCTCGAATGACTTCTCTTTCTATGACACTACGCTCGACACGGCCGTGCTCTTTGGCCTGGTGCCTCAGCGCTATCGCGTGCTCGGGCTTTCTGCGCTGGACACCTATTTCGCCATGGCTCGCGGCTACCAGGGCGAGGCAGGCGATGTTCATGCACTACCGATGAAAAAGTGGTTCAACACCAACTACCACTACAATGTGCCCGAAATCGATGATGCGGCAGAGATTGCGCTCGTTGGCACCAAGCCGATCGATGAGTATCTCGAGGCCAAGGCCGCCGGCATCGAGACAAAGCCTGCCATTCTTGGTCCCTTCACACTGCTCAATCTCGCGAATTATACCGGCTCACGTCAGCTTGCCGACGTGGTCGAGCCGCTCGCGAGCGCCTATGCCGATCTTATCACCCGCTTATCCGATGCGGGTGCCGGGTGGATTCAGCTTGACGAGCCGTGGCTGGTTCGAGACCTCGACAAGCGCGATATCGCTCTGTTTAGACGGCTCTATGCGCCCATCCTCGATGCGCGTGGCAACTCCCGCGTGTTGCTCCAGACCTACTTTGGTGATATTCGCGACTGCTATCGCGACGTGTGTGCGCTGGCCTTTGATGGCATCGGCCTCGATTTTATCGAGGGTGTGCAGACGGCAGAGCTCGTTGCGAATTATGGATTCCCACAGGATAAAGTGATGTTTGCGGGTCTTGTGAACGGCAAGAACATCTGGCGCAACCATTACGCCCACACGATCGGGACCATCGCCGCCTTGCGCGGGGGGGGGGACTCGGGCGCCGATTGTGCTTTCCCCGTCTTGTTCGCTGCTTCACGTGCCCTACACGTTGGAGCACGAGACCCAGCTCAACGATTCCTATCGCTGCCACTTTGCGTTTGCCGAGGAGAAGCTTGCCGAGCTTGCCGAGCTTGCCGAGCTGCTCGACCGCGACGATCCCTCATCCACGCCTGCGGCGAAGGCCAACGCGGCGCTCATGGGCGCTCGTCCCGATAGCGTCGATGAGGCCGTGCGCGCCCGCGTCGTCGCCGTGCCCGCGGGCGCGCAGACGCGCCTGCCCGCTCGTCCCGTGCGAGAGGTTATTCAGAAAAAGGAGCTGGGGCTTCCCCTGTTCCCGACCACGACGATCGGTTCCTTCCCGCAAACGCAGGAAATCCGCTCGATGCGCGCTCGTCGTCGCCATGGTGAGATTTCGCAGCAACGCTACGAGGAGTTTCTGCGTGACCAGATTGCCGAGGTTGTGCGCCGCCAGGACGAGGTCGGTCTCGATGTGCTCGTACACGGCGAGTTCGAGCGCAACGACATGGTCGAGTATTTCGGTGAGCGCCTGGACGGCTTCGTGTTCACGCGCTTCGCCTGGGTTCAGTCTTATGGTACGCGCTGCGTCAAGCCGCCCATCATCTGGGGCGACGTTTCGCGCCCCAAACCCATGACCGTCTCATGGTCGAGCTATGCGCAGTCGCTGACCGATAAGCCAATGAAGGGTATGCTGACCGGCCCGGTTACGATCCTGAACTGGAGCTTCCCGCGTGAGGACATCCCCGTGCGCGACACCACCCGCCAGATTGCCCTTGCAATCCGCGATGAAGTACTCGATCTCGAGGCCGCCGGCATCAGGGTGATTCAGGTTGACGAGGCCGCGCTTCGTGAGAAGCTGCCGCTGCGCCGAAGCGACTGGCAGCGCGAGTACCTGGATTGGGCTATCCCCGCGTTCAATCTCGTGCACAGCGGTTGTCGTCCCGAGACGCAGATCCACACGCACATGTGCTACAGCGAGTTCGCTGACATTATTCCGGCGATCGACGCCATGGACGCCGACGTGATTTCGTTCGAGGCCTCTCGCTCCGAGCTCGAGATCCTCGATTCCCTGGCCCATAACCGCTTCGAGACCGAGGTGGGCCCGGGCGTCTACGACATTCACTCGCCGCGTATTCCTTCCGAGCGGGAGATAGGCGAGGCACTCGCAAGGATGCTCGACAAGGTTGCGCCCGACAAGCTTTGGGTCAACCCCGACTGCGGGCTCAAGACGCGTAGCAATGCCGAGGTCTGGCCTTCGCTGAGGAATATGGTCGCCGCGGCTCTGAAGCTGCGGGCACAACGGTAGATGATCGCCGTAGATACGATGCCCGTTTGATGTGTAGGGGCGGCCCGCTCGCGGGACGCCCCTATAATGGTTTGCGTATGAACCGCAACCAAGGAGTTCCAGTTTATGGACCAGAACCTCTTTACATTCGACCTGATCGCCGAGGACCCGACGACACATGCGCGCGCCGGCGTGCTGCACACCCCGCACGGTGACATTGAGACACCGATCTTTATGCCCGTGGGCACCAAGGCAAACGTCAAGGGCATCCCCACCGAGACCGTTAAGCAGCTCGGTGCGCAGATCGTGCTCGCCAACACCTACCACCTGTCCATGCGTCCCGGTGAAGACACCATCGCCGAGCTGGGCGGACTGCACAAGTTTATGAACTGGCACGGCCCCATCCTCACCGACTCGGGCGGTTTCCAGGTCTTCAGCCACAACGACGCCGTTAAGCTCACTGACGAGGGCGTTCACTTTATCGTCAACGACTACGACGGCCGCCACGTGTTCTGGACGCCTGAGGACAACATGGAAATCGCCATGAAGCTCGGCTCCGACATCTGCATGCAGCTCGACCAATGCCCCGGCTATCCTGCCACGCGTGCCTATGTCGAGCGCGCCGTGGAGCTGTCGAGTATGTGGGCCGAGCGCTGCTATAAGGCCCACACCCGTGATGACCAGGCGCTCTTTGGCATCGTCCAGGGCGGCATGCATATGGATCTGCGCCTGCGGTCGCTGCGCCACCTGGAGGAGTGCGGCGACTTCCCCGGCTACGGCATCGGTGGCTACTCGGTGGGCGAGGACCACGAGACCATGTTCGAGACGCTGGCGCCGCTGGTTTCCGAGTACATGCCTAAGCACAAGCCGCGCTACCTCATGGGCGTCGGCAACCCTACCACGCTCGTGCGCGGCGTTGGCGTGGGCATCGACATGTTCGACTGCGTGCTGCCGACGCGCACCGGCCGCATGGGTACGGCGTTCTCCAGTGAAGGCCGCCTTAACTTCCGCAACGCGCGCTTTGCGCACGACGACGGCCCCATCGACCCCACCTGCACCTGCCCGGTGTGCACGGGCGGCTACAGCCGCGCACTCATCCGCCATATGGTCACGCAGAAGGAGATGCTCGGCGGAATTCTGCTGTCGATGCACAACATCTACTACCTGCTCAACCTTATGCAGCGTGCCCGCCAGGCCATTATCGAGGGCCGCTACGGCGCGTTTGTGAGCGACTGGATGAACTGTCCTGCGGCGGTGGACTACTAGGAGCGGCGCGGGCGCTTGCAGAGCGCGGGCAACGGCAAGGGGCGAGCGCCGGCCGGTCATCACGTTCGCTAACACCGCCTGCGCGGCTGCTGACCGATGCCTTGCAAGCGCTTGACGTATCGTGGGTACCATACCGAATGGTTGATGTTCGGGCGGGTGTTTGGCGCATGGCGTCGGCCCCGCCCGTTTCTATTTTCGATAGGAGTACCCATGATTAAGAATGAGAACGTCGAGGGCGAGCCGGCCTACGACGAGACGTATCGGCGCGGTCCCGTGGTCATGCGCGGCCCCATGATTCCTAAGGACAACACTTACGCCAACCTGCTGGCGCCCGAGGATTCAACCGACTGGTTGCATGCCGATCCGTGGCGCGTCCTTCGTATTCAGGCAGAATTCGTCGATGGTTTTGGCGCGCTGGCCGAGCTCGGACCCGCAGTGACCATCTTCGGCAGCGTCCGCACGCCCAAGACGGACCCGGTCTACAAGGCGGCGCGCACCGTCGGCCGTAAGATCGCCCAGCGCGGCGTGGCGGTTATCACCGGTGGCGGCCCCGGTATCATGGAGGCGGCCAACAAGGGAGCGGCGAGCGTCAACGGCAAGTCAGTTGGTTTGGGCATTGAGCTGCCGCACGAGCACGGGCTCAACAAATATGTGAACCTCGGTATGGACTTCCGCTACTTCTTTGTGCGCAAGACCATGTTCGTCAAATATAGCTCGGGTGCTATTGTGTTTCCCGGCGGGTTTGGCACGCTCGACGAGATGTTCGAGGTGCTCACGCTGGTGCAAACGCACAAGGTTAAGCGCATGCCACTCGTTTTGGTGGGAACCGAGTACTGGCAGGGCCTGTTCGACTGGCTCAACGGTCCGGTGATGGACGCCGGTATGATCAGCCCGCTCGATCCCGAGCTCGTGCACATCACCGACGACCTCAACGAAGCCGTTGACATTGCCCTGGGCGGGCTGATGTAGAGCGAGCGTGTCTGCCATTGCGGCAATGTTGGTTACAGTAATGTGAACGGCAGTCTGATGCTATATAACATCAGACTGCCATCTAAATGGGGTATACTGATGCAAAAGACGAGGCGAGGAGGTCGCGTATGTCTACTGCAACGGTTAAGCCTACGACGGTTCGTATCGAAGAAGGGCTCAAGGAACAGGCGACTGAGTTTTTGGATTCGGTTGGTCTGAGTCTCAATTCGTATCTCAACCTTGCTGTTCGGCAGCTTGTGAATCAGCGAAAGATTCCGTTTGAGATTGTGGGTCGACCTGAAGTTCCCAACGAGGTGACGAGGCGCGCCATGGTGATCGCCGAGGCTCATGAGCTGGGGATTTTGCCAGACGACAGCTCGTCGTTCGACAACGTGGACGATCTGATGTCGTTCCTCGATGAGGACTAACGATGTTTGAGATTAAAGTCGAGGCCCAGTTTAAAGCGGATTACAAACGGACGATGCGCGTCCATCCGCAGCTAAAAACCGAGTTTAAGGCGGCCGTCGCAGAGCTTGCGGCTCACGGCTCGCTTCCCGCGGAATATGGTGCGCACGAGCTCTCAAACCCGGGTGGCAATTACAACGGCCACATCGATTTTCATCTATCCGATGGCTTGGTCGATGTGGCCGTTCTCTACTTGCCGCATAAGACTAATCCGGTGATCCGACTGGTCAGAATGGGCTCGCATGAGGAGCTGTTCCAGGGCCCGCAGGGCTGATCGCCGATTTCTAAGTTGCGGTGGAATAGGGATTGATTTGCGGCTGATAAGCCAAAAACGGTCCCTATTTCACCGCAACTGCTGGGGGTACCCCGTTCGTCGCCGCGGCCTCCGGTTCCACTTTTCGTTGAATTTCGCTCAAAAGCTCGGCTGCGACTTCGATGCTTTTGAAACGAATGCTGCAGTCTTCTTTCTTTGGGAAAGCCAGCAACGGAATAGCTCCGTACCAGACAGTTTCCTCGTCAATCACTGATGCGCACAGGCGTCCTTCGGCTTTGATGAGATAGTTGACGTTCATCTCGGCAAAAATCGCTTTCACGTCGTCGCGCGGAGTCGAAGCAATAGAAATCTCAAGGGCAATTCCACGGGTAGCGGCATCCGCGAGTGCAGCGGCGAGCTTTTCAAGGCATGCGGCGGACGCGTAGGGTGCGGCAATAAAAATGCTATTCGATGCGTTCTCGATGTCATTCACTAAAGCCTCCACGGCTCTTGCCGACCTAACGAGGATGTTTCGTTCGTCCTGTCTGTTGTCGTTTGCCGCAAAGACTTCATACCCCAGCTTAGCGTAGGTCTTGAGCCTCTTTTGGTACATGCGCGCGAACATGGGTATCGACAGGTCAACATAGTCGAATATCTCAACCCGCTGTTTGCCCTCGTGGCTTCTGTGTAGCCTACCCGCCTGCTGCGTTATGCTGCCGTCCCAAGATATTGGAGTGGCAATGAGCAAAGTGTCAAGGTAAGACAGGTCGAAGCCCTCGCCCAGAAGACTTTCAGTTGTGACGATGATTCGATTCTCATGCTCAAAGCTGGGAAGACTCTTCAGTATTGCTTTTCTTTCTTTGGCGTCGATTTCTCCGGTTAAGAGTATGGGTTCGTGTCCGCGGCTTTGAAGTAGCCTGCATAGCTCTTCGGCATGCTTTTTTCTTTTAGATAGCACAAGCGGATGCCGGCCGTTTGATGCGGCCTCGAGGGCGTCCTCGATAATTGCTTCGTTTCTCGCGGCATGTACACACAGGAGATCGAGAATTTGGTTAAAGGATGCTCCTGGTTCGTAGGTGGGTAATCGAATTCCGGTGAAACGCGGTCTAACAATGCGCTGAATCCCCTGTTGGATTGCTTGCGTTTTTGGATCGACGACAAAGCGAACCGGGCCGCAGAGCATCGAGAGTGCCCGCGTGAGTCCGTCCGAACGCTCGGGCGTTGCGGAAAGGCCATATACATATTTGGCAGGAGCGGACTTGAGGACAAGCTCAAGCTGTGGCGCGGCCGCATGGTGGCATTCGTCACAGATGATGAGACCGTAATCGCGAACGAACTCCTTGGCTAATGACTCGCCGGTTTGGGGATCCTTGCCGGATAGCGACTGGAATGAAGCAATGTCGATGAGACGGCTTATGGCGGTCTTGCCTCCTCCGATTTGCCCAATGATCGGAGGCTGTCTTTTGCTGATTCGTCCCTTGGGGGTTCGGACGGGCTCTCTGTTGTCCGTGATGTCGAGAAATCGTTCGAGTTGGGATTTCCATTGGGCAATGAGCGCAGTTTTAGGAACGATGACGAGCGTTGGAAGTCCAATGGCAGCAATAAGATAAGCTCCGATGACGGTTTTGCCGAACCCCGTCGGTGCGGACATGATTCCGTCTTCGTAGCCGAGCATCTGTTCAGCGACAATTAGCTGTTCAGGGCGAAGAGTCCCTTTAAATGCCATCACAATTGGATTGCTCGACTTGCGTTTGTCTGAATAGTGGGCAGAAACGCCGGCTTCTTGAAGCAGCCGCTCAAGTTGAACCTTGCAGCCTCTGGGAATCGCGACGTAGCCATCTCTAAGTTCGCTGAGGTCTATGAACCGCGGTTTGCCGTATACCGATTGATGCATAGATTGTGCGCGGAAGAATTCCGGGTTGGCAAATGTTGCAAGCCTGCGGACTTCCATTTGAGCTGCGGGACTCAGAGATTTTTCGGGGATATAGAGCATATCGGCCTGCGTGACGGACAGCGATGACGGGAAGTCCCGCGGTGTGAGCGGAAGCCGCTTTCGCAGTCTCTGGGAATGTGGCACACCGGTGTTTGCCGCTGCAGCAGCCGCTATTCCATGTGACCTATTTTCGATGCTCTCGATCAGATTTTGCACCGTCACGCGCGGGATTAACTGGATTTGCGAAAGGTAAAGCCATTGATCGGGAAAGGGCTCAAATTGCTCGTCAACAAATACGCTGTTCCCTTTTCGCTGCGCTTTTCCTTGAAAAGGCAGCGCTATGAGATTTCCAAAGCCGCCCTCAGGAATGGTGGACTGCGCGGGCAGCATTCGGTCAAATGCTTTGAAGGTGATCGTCTTGTTCAGTATCGCCGCTTCGGTGATAAGGCTGCTTCCAAAATCTCGTGCGGTCTTTGCGCTGACGAGCTCTAGGAAGAAAAACCAGACATGTGCGCCATCGCCCGATCTCGATCGCTCGACTGCGACATCGATTCCGTGGCTTTTTGCGACGTGTCGAATGGCATTCGTCGCTTCTTTCCAATCGGCTCCGTCAAAATCGATGACCAGGACTTTCGTGTTACTGTCTTTATCGAGCACATATTGGCCTATAACGTCTCGAAGCCTATCGTCATTGCCTCTGAAATGGGCGATGATCGCGGCATCGCTCAACTCGGGGAAGACGCGGCTGCTGCATTCCGTACATTTGACTCTCTGGTGGCTTGCTTTGGGGCAAATGCCTGACTTCCACTCATTTGCGCAGGCGGGCGTATAGCCAATTCCTCCGTCTTTTCTGCGGTACCCATGAGCGTAAACATCTTTGCGGCCAGTAAAGAGATTGCGGAAGAGCTCGAGTTTGTCGCGCGCTGGGCTTGCGCTGGTGACGATGCCCTCGATTTGCGCTCGTTCATCGAACAAAGCGCCAGCTTCTTTCCACTCTTCTAGCGTTGCGTAGCGTACGTCTGAACCGTTGTTGCAAATGACGATTTGTCGGTGTTGGTCCGATATATGTGTGATCGTCTGATCGTATTTAAATTGTGCGGTCCCAAAGAGGGCGTATTGATGCATGGCGTTGCCCATTTGAATGCCGTCCTTGTATTGGAGTTGTTGAGACGAGGGTACGGCATTACGGCTTTTTGGGATATGTTATTTCGATTCAAGTTTGCTAATGGCAAGGGATTATTCTGCGAGCGGCTTTCGGTCGATGCCAAGGCGCGCGACGGCCCTTGATAATCAGGGTTTGCGGTCATATAGGTAGCCGGAGGCGTAAAGAGCGGACCTCATTCAGACCCGGTGGGCAAAAAATGGCAAATATGAGTACTGTTGCTCGGTTAGTCTCATATCATTTGAGAAGTATCTAAGACCAATTGACTGAGTTTTAGTATATTCACCCCCCTAAACACGACGATTCGGGGCTTTATGGAGCTTGAAATCGGTGGAAGCGGGCAATTTCAGTGTAATTTTGCTGTTACTAAATTTATGACAGTACTCATATTTGCCATTTTTTGCCCACCGGGTATCACTAGGGGCTAGTCGAAGCTCCCCCAAACAGCTGGGAATGCGCCGATCGTCAGCATATCTTGTATATGGATGGCTCAGCAAAAGAAGTTGCGGTGGAATAGGGATTGATTTGCGGCTGATAAGCCAAAAACGGTCCCTATTTCACCGCAACTGATGTGGGAGTCCCTAGCGAGTTGGTTGGTAGCGGGGGCAGTAACTGATGGCGATGGCGTCGACGCCTACGTGGGTCGCGATGGTGCAGCCGATGGGGCCGGTGCCGGCATCGGCGTAGTCCTGGCCCGCGAGCGCTTGGTTGACGAGCTCTTGCTCCTCGGCGGCGCCGGTTGTGAGCACGCGCACGCTCGAACCCTGGTGCTCAGCCAAAAATGCGAGGCAGTCGGCCATGGTGTTGGCGACGATGCGCTTGGCGCCGCGGCCCTTCTTGATGGCCCTGATCTCGCCCGACTGCCACTCCGGCGAAACGGCCAGGCGAATGTTGAGCATCTGAGTGAGCTGGCCAGCGAGCTTGGGTGCGCGGCCGTTCTTGACCAGGTTCTCGAGCGTGCGCGGAATCAGCAGCAGATGGGCGTCGGGCAGCGTCGCGCGGATCTGAGCCTCGGTCTCGTCCAGGCTGCGGCCGTCCTCGCGCATGGCGAGCGCGTACTCCACCAGCAGGCCCTCGGCGCCCGAGCCGGTGCGCGAATCAACGCAGCGCACGTCGAGCTCGTGGGTCTCGGCCACCAGGCATGCGTTGGAATAGCAGGCAGACCACTCGCTGCACAGCGAGATAAAGATGGCGCTGTCGTGGCCGTCGGCGCGTACGCGATCGAAGAGCTCCTTGAACTCACCGGCGCTCGGCTGCGAGGTGTGCGGTAGCTGCTCGGAGCCTGCCATGCGGGCGACGTACTCCTCGGCGGTGATCTGTACCTGGTCGAGCAGGTCCTCGCCTTCGATAATCACATGCAGCGGAATCACGTAAATGCCGAGCTCTTGGGCGCGGGTGGGGGAGATGTCCGACGTGGAGTCGGTTATGATGGCAAAAGACATAATTGCACCTTTCGATGGGGCGCCACGGCGCCGCCGATTGAGAGCAAAGTGCGTCAAGTATAGTGGAGTTGTTCCACATTGCCAGCTTTAACTGTTGAATAGTCAACAGTTTGAAGTGTCAGTGTGGAAATCGTCAACTGGGGAAGAAGGATATCGATGACGGCATTACAGCTATGCGAGCGGCCGATTGTGCTGTTCGATTTTGACGGCACGGTGGCCGATACGGGCCGGGCGGTGATGGCCTCGACGCGCAAGACGCTTGCCGCGCGCGGATTTTCAGAAGCGCAGATGGGTGACCTGCGCCGCATGATCGGGCCGCCCCTGTGGAAGAGCTTTCACGACTTTTACGGCTTTACGCGCGAGGAATCGCTTGTGGTGGCCGATGAATACCGCGTCTTTTTTGATGAGCTGGGACCGGAAGATTACCCCGTGTTTGACGGAATCCCCGAGTTACTCGACGGCCTTGCCGCGCAGGGGCATCGCATGGCGGTCGCGACGTCGCGCATGGAGGCGAAGTGCATCGATATGGTGCATGAGCTGGGACTTTGCCAGTTCAAAGCCGTGGTTGGCATGAATCCGCCGCAGGGGCGCGAGACCAAGGCGGATTCGGTCCGCGATGCGCTGGCGGCCCTGGGCGCGACCGCGGACGATGCCGTGATGATCGGCGATCGCTTTAACGATGTGGAGGGCGCGCACGCAATGGGCGTGCCGTGTATCGGCATCTATTCGGGCGTGGCGGCGCCGGGGGAGCACGAGGCCGCGGGCGCCGATGCGGTGGTACACTCGGTGGCCGAGCTTGCTAAACTTTTCGCTGTATAAGTATGTGATGTGAGGGGCGGGCACACTCGCCGCTCATTGGTAAGGAGGTAGTCTATGAATCAGGTGGAGCAGAGCGTTGCCGAGTACGTTGACGAGGTCTGGGAGGATGTCGTCGCCGATATCGAGCAGCTGGTGAGTTATCCGTCCGTGGCAATTTCTGCCGATGCGGAGCCCGGCGCGCCGTTTGGTCGCCCGGTCCGTGACGCGCTCGATTGCGCGCTCGGCATCGCACAGAAGCTCGGCTACCAGACGAGCGATGACGAGGGCTATGTGGGCATTGCCGATATCCCAGGCCGCGGCGACAAGCAGCTCGCGACCATCTGCCACGTGGACGTGGTGCCCGCCGGGCCCGGTTGGAACACCGAACCGTTTGCGATGGAGCGTCGCGAGGGCTGGCTGCTCGGCCGCGGGGTGATCGACGACAAGGGCCCGGCGGTGCTGTCGCTCTACGCCGGCGCCTATCTGCTCAAGCACAGCATTACCCCGCGCTATACCTTCCGCGCGCTGCTTGGCTGCGATGAGGAAGTGGGCATGTCCGACGTTCACCATTACCTGGAGAACTACGCGAACCCCGACTTTCTGTTTACGCCCGATGCCGAGTTCCCGGTTTGCAACGCCGAGAAGGGCCAGTTTGAGGCGACGTTCTTGAGCCCTAGGATTGATGGCGGGCGTGTCGTGTCGTGGAGCGGCGCCGAGGCGACCAACGCTATCCCATCGCAGTCCATTTGCGAGCTTGCGATTGCCGCCGATGATCTGCCGGCGCCCGTTGAGAACGCCGACCGCTTGGAGATCACGGCGCTCGATAACGGGTATGCCCAGATTTTCGCGCACGGTATTGGCGGCCATGCTTCGATGCCCGAGGGGACGATCAATGCCGTCGGCCTGATCGTGACGTACCTGCGCGAGGTCGAGGACGCATTTGGCGCCCGTGGCGAGTGCCTGCTGACGCCTGTCGAGCACGGGTTCGTCAAGTTCTTGGCCTTTGTGCACACGGACGCCTATGGTCGCGGTCTGGGAATCGATGCGACGAGTACGGCGTTTGGCCCGCTCACGTGCAACCCCGGCGTCATCCGCGTGGTTGACGGTCACATTGAGCAGGTCATCGACGTACGTTTCCCCGACAGCACGAGCGTCGATACCATGTGCGAGCAGCTCGAGCCGCTCGTGGGCCGCTTTGGTGTGACGTATCGCGTGGGTCGCGCCAAGGTGCCGTTCTCAGTTTCGGCCGACGACCCGGCCGTGAAGGCGCTGATTGACACCTATAACGAGTTTACGGGCAAGCATGCCGAGCCCTTCGCTATGGGCGGTGGCACGTACGCACGCAACTTTGCCCGCGCCGTGTCGTTTGGCCCCGAAGAGACCGGCCTTGAGCTGCCCGCGTGGGGCGGCCAGATGCACGGCCCCAACGAGTGTGCCAACGAGGACCAGCTCAAGCAAGCGCTCAAGATCTACATCGTGGCGATCCTTCGTCTAAACGAACTCGAGCTTTAGGGCTTCCCCAGGCACCCGACCTTGCCCCTCAAACCGTCGCTTGCGTACCAAAGTACGCGGCGCTCCTCTTTCGGGGCAATCTCGGGCACCTGGGAAACCCCTATATCCTGCTTGGATACAAACTTGCATTACGAGCCCGGTGCTTTTGCCAAAATATCGGCGTTGCTGGGGTAGTCATTGGGGACGTTCTTAAATGACTAGTCAAACAAGAACGTCCCCAACGACTGGTCGTTTAAGAACGTCCCCAATGACTACTTTCCTCTGGTGTAAAAGGTGCGCCATGTTCGGCGCTGGATTGTTATCCGTTTGTAAAGGCTGGGTAGAGCTTGCGGTAAGGGTCTATCAAATACCCGTAAGAAACCGCAGTTGGCGCGGGCGCTGCCCGATCGGGGCCGTATCTTTCCTTACAGCAAAGCGGGTAGGGTGCCCGCGAGTCGCATGTACGAAAGGAAGATCATGCTCGATCAGGCTTATTCTCGTCGTCAGTTCCTCGGCCTCGCTGGTGGTCTTGCCAGCATCGTCGGTCTCGGTCTCGTTGGTTGCGGCGGCTCCGGTGCATCCGACGCCGCCGACAAGGGTAGCGCCGCTGCTGCCAAGTCCGTCTCCGGCGAGGTGACCTACGACGGTGCCTCCTCGTTCCAGGCTCTCGTCGAGGCCGCTGCCGAGAAGTTCATGGATGCCAACCCCGACGTCTCCATCTCCGGCTCGGGCAACGGTTCGGGCAAGGGCCTGACCGCTGTTGCCGCCGGCACCGTCACCATCGGTAACTCCGACGTCTTCGCCGAGAGCAAGCTCGAGGCCGATCAGGTCAAGAACCTCGTCGACCACGAGGTCGCCGTCGTGGGCATGGGCCCCGTCGTCTCCAAGAACGTCAAGGTCGACGACCTGTCCCTCGAGCAGCTCAAGGGCATCTTCTCCGGCCAGATCACCAACTGGAAGGAGGTCGGCGGCGACGACGCTACCATCGTCGTCCTCAACCGCAAGGCCGGCTCCGGCACCCGCGCCACCTTCGAGGCTGCCGTCTTTGGTGACGAGGCTGTCGACTTTAAGGGCGACGCCGAGCTCGACAAGTCCGGCGACGTCCAGACTCAGATCGCCAGCACCGACAACGCCATCTCCTACCTCGACTTCTCGCACTTCGATGACTCCAAGTTCAACGCCGTCAAGGTCGAGGGCGTCGAGCCCAAGAGCAAGAACGTCACCGACAACTCCTTCAAGATTTGGGCTACCGAGCACATGTACTGCTCTAAGGACGCCGACGAGGCTACCAAGGCCTTCCTGGAGTTCATGCTCTCCGACGACGTCCAGGGCAAGCTCGTCGAGGAGCAGGGCTTCATCCCCGTCTCTGCCATGAAGGTCGTCAAGGACGCCAGCGGCAAGGTCTCCGCTAAATAAGTAATCGCCCCCGGAAAGGTTTGCAATGGCAAAACAGCTGCCAAAGCGCGACCTTGAGAACGTGGGCCTGGGCGTCACGGGCGCGTGCGTCGCGCTCGTGACGCTTGTCGTTGCCGCGCTCATCTTTATGGTCGCCCAAAAGGGCCTCTCGGCTTTTGTCAAGGACGGCGTCTCGGTCATCGAGTTTTTTACCGGCACCAAGTGGGACCTGGCCAACACGGCTGATAACGGCCTGCCTTATACCGGTGCCCTGCCCCTGATCATCACCTCGTTTTCGGCCATGGTGCTCTCCACGCTCATCGCGCTGCCCATCGCCATCGGCTCTGCCATCTTTGCGGTCGAGATCCAGCCCAAATTTGGTTCCAAGGTCTTTCAGCCGCTTATTGAGCTTTTGACCGGTATTCCCTCGGTCGTCTTTGGCCTGATCGGTTTCCACGTGGTCGTCGGCCTTATGAAGAGCGTTTTCCACGTGAGCACGGGCCTGGGCATCCTGCCCGGCGCCATCGTGCTGGCCGTTATGATCCTGCCGACGATGACCACGCTTTCGGTCGACGGCCTGCGCGCCGTGCCCGATAGCTACCGTCAGGGTTCGCTCGCGCTGGGCTACACGCGCTGGCAGACCATCTGGCACGTGGTACTCAAGTCCGCTATGCCGTCGCTCATGACCGCAGTCATCCTTGGCATGACCCGCGCCTTTGGCGAGACGCTCGCCGTGCGCATGGTCATCGGCGGTATCGAGGCCATGCCGACGTCGCTGCTGTCGCCGGCGTCGACCATCACCACCACGCTCACCACGTCCATGGCGGTCTATGCCGAGGGCTCGGCCCAGGACGACGTCCTATGGGCACTCGGTCTGCTACTGATGGGCATGAGCCTCATCTTCATCCTGATCATCCATCTCATTGGCCGCAAGGGGGCGAAGGCTCGTGGCTAGCACGCGCATCCACATCGACGGGGCGAGACTCGGGCGTGTCCAAAAGCAGGACCGCATCGCCACGGGCGTGCTGACGGCGATCGTTGCCATCGTCATGCTCATCGTCGTATCCATGGTGGCCTATATCCTGTTCGAGGGCATCTCGACACTGTTTAAGCCGGGCTTCCTCACGGAGCCCTCGCGCGCCAACGGCACCCAGGGTGGCGTGCTCTATCAACTGTTCGATTCGTTCTACCTGCTGCTGATCACCCTGCTCATCTCGGTGCCCATCAGCCTGGGCGGCGCGGTCTTCCTGGTTGAGTACGCACCCGACGGACCCGTCCGCGACATTGCCTCCACCGCCATCGAGACGCTGTCTTCGCTGCCTTCCATCGTCGTCGGCATGTTCGGCTTTCTGGTGTTCTCGGTGCAGCTGGGTTGGAAGTACTCCATCATCTCCGGCGCCGTCGCGCTCACCATGTTCAACATCCCCATCCTGGTGCGCGTGATTCAGCAGGCGCTCGAGGACGTGCCGCAGGCCCAGCGCGATGCGTGCCTAGCCATGGGCCTCACCCGCTGGGAGGCAACGCTGCACATCTTGATTCCCGAGGCCATGCCCGCCATCGTGACCGGCATCGTGCTTTCGGCCGGCCGTGTCTTTGGCGAGGCCGCAGCATTGCTCTTTACCTCGGGCATGAGCTCGCCAGTTCGCCTGAATTTCTTGAGCTTTAACCTGTCGAGCCCCACTTGCGCCTGGAACGTGTTTCGCCCCGGTGAGTCGCTCGCCGTGCATATCTACAAGATTTACGGCGAGGGCAGCCCCGAGGCCCAGCAGATCGTTTGGGGCACCGCCGCACTGCTGATGGTCTGCGTGCTGCTGTTTAACGTAATTGCCCGCATCGTGGGCAAGCAACTGGCGAGGAAGATGACGGCCGAATGAGCGAGATGAATGCAACGCCCGCAACCGAGGCGGCCACGTCCGAGACCCAGGACTTTCTGTCGAGTGTGGGGGAGAGCGAAAAGCGCGTTCGCGTGAGCGGCAAGGCCGTGAGCGACGAGGTCGTGATCTCCACCAAGGACGTCAACGTGTACTATGGCGACCACCATGCGCTGCACAATACGTCGCTCGACTTTCACAAGGGTGAGATCACGGCGCTCATCGGGCCTTCGGGCTGCGGCAAGTCGACCTTCTTGCGAAGCCTCAACCTGATGAATCGCGAGATTCGCGGTTGCCGCGTGGAGGGTGAGATCAACTACCGCGGGCGCAACGTGAACACCAAGACCGAGAACACGTACGAGCTGCGCCGTTCCATTGGCATGGTGTTCCAGCAGCCCAACCCGTTCCGCAAGTCCATTCGCGACAACATCACGTTTGCGCCTAAGCGCCACGGCATCACCGACCGTGACGAGCTCGATCGCATGGTCGAGGAGAGTCTGCGCGGCGCGGCGCTGTGGGACGAGGTCAAGGACAAGCTCGACAAGAGCGCCTATGCGCTTTCAGGCGGTCAGCAGCAGCGCCTGTGCATCGCGCGCACGCTGGCGCTCAACCCCGACGTGATTCTGTTCGACGAGCCCTGCTCGGCGCTCGACCCCATCTCGACGCTCGCGATCGAGGACCTTATGTCGTCGATTGTGGCCGAGCGCGCCATTGTCATCGTGACGCACAACATGGAACAGGCGTCGCGCGTGTCCAACCGCACGGCGTTCTTCTACATGGGCGATATGGTCGAGTACGATGAGACTGACGAGATTTTCCAACGGCCCAAGGATCAGCGGCTGAATGATTACCTCACCGGCATGTTCTCCTAGTCCGGGACATGCTTGAGGCCCGCGGCGGCCACGGTCGCCACGGGACTGATTGGAGAGGCGGGTCATCTCTTGCGGGAGATGGCCCGCCTTTTTGTGCCGTGTGCGGCCGTCGACCTACCAAAAAGGGACAGGTTTATTTTGGCAGGTTTGACGTTTTACCATAGCACGCACTTGGGTGTTCCGGCGTTTGACCAGATAAAACCTGCCAAAATAAACCTGTCCCTTTTTGGTAGGTTTTGGGGTGGGGCTCGCTGCTATCATGGACAACGTTGAATTTCTACGAAGGAGCAGGGCATATGGCGATTCTTTTGGGATGCGATTCCGTCAGCCTAGAGTTTCCCACCAAGCATATTTTCGATAGCGTAACGCTCGGCGTGGGCGAGGGGGACCGCATTGGTATTGTCGGCAAAAACGGCGACGGCAAGTCGACGCTGCTGAGTGTACTCGCGGGCACGCTAGAGCCCGACGACGGTCGCGTGACGCATCGCCGCGGCACCACGATCGGTCTGCTCGGCCAAAAGGACAACCTCGTCGATACCGACACCGTGCATCATGCCGTCGTCGGTGACACGCCTGAGTACGAGTGGGCCTCGAGCCCGCGTACGCGACAGATTCTGGTCGGCCTCATGAGCGATGTGCCCTGGGAGGGCACGGTGGGCGAGCTTTCGGGTGGCCAGCGCCGCCGCGTGGACCTCGCGCGCCTGCTGATTGGCGACTACGACGTGCTCATGCTCGACGAGCCCACTAATCACCTGGACATGCGCACCATCAACTGGCTCGCGCGTCACTTAAAGGCCCGCTGGCAGCGCGGTCAGGGCGCCATGCTCGTGGTCACGCACGATCGCTGGTTCTTGGACGAGGTCTGCACCAGCATGTGGGAGGTCCACGACGGCCAGGTCGATCCCTTCGAGGGCGGCTACTCGGCATACATCCTGCAGCGTGTGGAGCGCGACCGCATGGCCGCCGTTACCGAGGAGCGCCGTCGCAACATGGCGCGCAAGGAGCTCGCGTGGCTGAGCCGTGGCGCCCAGGCCTGTTCCACCAAGCCCAAGTTTCGCGTGGATGCCGCCCGCGAGCTGATCGCCGACGTGCCGCCCGTGCGCGACGAGCTGGAGCTCAAGCGCCTCGCCGTGAGCCGCCTGGGCAAGCAGGTCATCGACGTGATTGACGTTGACGCCGGCTATGCGGATGCCGGCGGTGCGCCCAAGCAGGTACTGACCGATGTGACCTGGCTCATTGGTGCGGGCGACCGCTATGGTCTTTTGGGCGAGAACGGCGCCGGCAAGTCGACGCTGCTCGATGTGATCCAGGGTAAGATCGCGCCCTTGCGCGGCCGCGTGAAGATCGGCCAGACGGTGCGCTTTGGCGTGCTGTCGCAGCAGCTCGAGGAGCTTGAGCCCTACATGGGCGACACGATCCGCGAGGTGCTCAGCAACTATAAGAAGTACTACGTCATCGACGGCAAGGAGACCTCGCCCGAGAAGCTATGCGAGCGCCTGGGCTTTACGACGCAGCAGCTCTGGAGCCGCATCGGCGACCTTTCGGGTGGGCAGCGCCGTCGCCTGTCGCTGCTGCTGACGATCCTGGACGAGCCTAACGTGCTTATCCTGGACGAGCCGGGCAACGACCTGGATACCGACATGCTCGCGATTGTCGAGGACCTGCTCGACGGCTGGCCGGGCACGCTGATCCTGGTGACGCACGACCGTTTCCTCATGGAGCGCGTGACCGACCAGCAGTGGGCATTGCTTGACGGTCATCTGACGCATATGCCCGGTGGTGTGGACCAGTACCTGCGCCTGTGCAACGCCACGGCCGAGGGCGAGCCCGTGGGCGCGCCGAGCGCCAAGACCGGCACGTTCGACACCGGCGCCGCAGCGGTTGCGGCCGAAAAGCCCAAGACGAGCGGGCAGCCCAACGGTCTTTCCAACGCCGAGCGCCAGAAGCTCCGCCGCGAGGTGAGCTCGCTCGAGCGCAAGATGGAGACGCAGCGCTCTCGCGTGGAGGAGGCCGAGGCAGCAATGGCCCAGGTCGATCCCACCAACTACACGGCGCTCGGCGAGCAGCAGGCAAAGATCGACGAGGCTCATGCCGCCATGGACGAGCTGGAGATGGCGTGGCTCGAGGTGAGCGAAAAGCTCGAGGGCGAGGAGTAGACGAGGATGATCAAGGCTGCATTTTTCGATATCGACGGCACGCTGCTGAGCTTTAAGACGCACCGGATTCCGGCGTCGGCGCAGCAGGTGCTCGACAGCTTTCACGAGCAGGGGATTGCATGCGTGATCGCCACGGGCCGTCCGACCTACCAGATGCCCGATTGGCTGTTCAACTTGGGTTGGGATGCGTACATTACGCTTTCGGGCCAGAACTGCTTTGATGCCAAGGGCGTTTACCGTAGCTGCCCGATCGATACGGATGACGTTGCGGTAATTGTGGACCAGGTGGCGCAGGGACGCTACGACTCGCTGTGCATGCAGGGCGAGAACTCGTTTGTGAACCGCCTGTCCGACCGCGTGGTGACGGCCGGCAACAACGCGGGAATCGTCTACCACGAGGAGCCGTTTGATCACGCTTTCGATGCGCCGGTTTACCAGTTCTGCGCCTTTGTGGACCCGGTTGACGAGCATATCGTGACCGATGCCGTGTCGCATTCGCTCACTACGCGCTGGTGCGATCTGTTCTGCGACATTATTCCGGCCAACGGCGGCAAGGATCTGGGCGTGGCGGCGACGCTCGAGCGACTGGGTGTCGACGCGAGCGAGGCGATTGCCTTTGGCGACGGCGAGAACGACCTGTCGATGTTCTCGGCCGTGGGCACAAGTGTGGCCATGGGCAACGCGCAGGAGACCGTGAAGGCCGCAGCGACCTACGTTACGACCGCCGTAGACGACGACGGCATCTACAACGCCGCCAAGCACTTTGGGCTGGTGTAGCTGCGGATTCGGCACTTGGGGACGTTCCTTTTCTGCCGGCACTTGGGGACACTCCTTGCGGGGCGTGTCACCGCTCCGCTCCTGTGCTGCACATTTTGTGAAACGCGGTTAACTTTTTAGACAACCTAGTAAGACATGGGCAACTTTTGCGGTAAAGTAAATCTAGCAAAAGTATCCAAAGGCTAACAAGAAGCCATCGCGAAAGGCGGCCCATGGCCCTGCGTGAATCCGGAGAAGACTATCTCGAATCGATCTACGTTCTGTCGCAGCGTCAAGGCACGGTGCGCTCAATTGATGTCGCCGAATACCTGGGCGTGACCAAGGCGAGCGTCTCTAAAGCCATGGCGACCTTGGAGAGCAACGGCTACGTGGAGATGGGCAAACGCGATGTGCATCTGACGGAACGCGGTCTTGAAGTTGCCCGTCAAATGTGGGAGCGCCACTGCTTTTTTGTGCAGTTGCTCGAGGACGCCGGTGTTTCGGCGGATGTCGCCTCGCAAGAGGGCTGCCACATGGAGCACTGCCTGAGCGAGGAGAGCTTCGAGAAGTTAAGATCGATGCTGAGTCGGGACAGCGATCGGGACCAGTAGCCCCATCAACTAAGTCCAATTCAGACAAGGAACCACGCCGGCAAGCGATGCCCAAGAACCACCAGCAACGTCACCGCAGGCCGGGACCGGGCTTGGTTTTGAAAACATTCCGCAGCGCGAGGCCCGCCTTTCCGTTGCTCCGCAGGAGCAGGAAAGACGGACCTCATGCGCGAGGATGTTTCAAAACCAAACCCGGCTCCGGCCGGACAGCCCGCGAACGCTACAGGTTCTTGACCCCCATCGCACGCATGGCGTTCAGGATGGCGATGATCGCCACGCCCACATCGCCAAAGACGGCAAGCCACATGTTGGCGATACCGAGCGCCGCAAGCACCAAAATCAGCAGCTTAATACCCAGCGCAAAGATGATGTTCTGCCAAACAATCGACATGGTCTTGCGCGCCACGCGAATAGCGCGGGCGATGTTGGACGGCTTGTCATCCATGAGCACGACGTCGGCGGCCTCGATCGCGGCGTCGGACCCCATGGCGCCCATGGCAATGCCCACATCGGCACGGGTGAGCACGGGCGCATCGTTGATGCCGTCGCCGACAAAAGCGAGCTTGCCCTTGCCGCTTTCGGTCGCGAGCAGCGCTTCAACACGCTCGACCTTATCGCCCGGCAGCAGTTGCGCATGGAACTCGTCGAGGCCGAGCTGCTTGGCCACTGCGGCAGCCACTTCCTCGCGGTCGCCCGTGAGCATAACGGTGCGCTTGACGCCGGCGGCGTGCAGGTCGCGGATCGTCTGCTCGGCATCGGCCTTAACGGTGTCTGCAATCACGATGTGGCCGGCGTACACGCCGTCAACGAGCACATGCAGAATCGTTCCGACGACCTCGCAGTCGGGCGCTTCGACTCCGGCCGCGGCGAGCATCTTTGCGTTGCCAACGACGACGTGCTTGCCGTCGATGGTTGCCGTCACGCCGTGGCCCGCATCGTTGGCGGAGTCGCTTACGCGCTTGGGGTCGACCTCGCCCTGGTAGGCGACGCGCACGGACTGCGCGATGGGGTGATCGGAGAACGACTCCGCAAGGGCTGCGACCTCGAGCAGCGACTGCTCGGTATAGCCGGCCTCGGGGTGCACCGCGACCACCGAGAACGTGCCGTTGGTGAGGGTGCCCGTCTTGTCAAAGACGACGGTGTCGACGTCGGCGAGCGTCTCGAGGTAGTTAGAACCCTTGATGAGAACGCCCAGCTTGGAGGCACCGCCGATGCCGCCAAAGAAGCTCAGTGGCACGCTGATCACGAGCGCGCACGGGCAGCTGACGACTAGGAAGGTCAGACCGCGCAGAATCCAGTCGGACCAAGCGCCGGTGATCAGGCCGCCGCCAAGCGCGAGCACCGCGGCCGCGCCGGTGACGGCGGGCGTGTAGACGCGGGCAAAGCGCGTGATGAAGTTCTCGGTGCGCGCCTTCTTTTCGCTGGCATTCTCCACGAGCTCCAGGACGCGCGCGACGGTGGACTCGCCAAACGGCCTGGTGGTGCGCACGTGGATGAGGCCCGTCATGTTGATGCAGCCGCTGATGATATCGTCGCCGGATTTGGCGGGGCGGGGGACTGACTCGCCCGTGAGCGCGGCGGTATCGAGCTGGGTTTCGCCCTCGACGATGACGCCGTCGATGGGCACGCGCTCGCCGGGCTTGACCACGATCACGGTGCCGACGGCGATGTCATCGGGAAAGACCTGTTCGAGTGTGCCGTCGGCTTGCTCGACGTTAGCGTAGTCGGGCGCGATGTCCATCATGGCACTGATCGACTTGCGGCTCTTGCCCACGGCGTATGCCTGGAACAGCTCGCCGACCTGGTAGAACAGCATGACGGCGGCGCCTTCGGCCATGTGCGGATCGGTATCGGGGAAGAGCACCATGGTAAACGCGCCGATAGTCGCGACGGCCATGAGGAAGCTCTCGTCGAAGGCCTTGCCGCGGCGGATGTTACTGAATGCCTTTTGCAGTACGTCGTAGCCGGCAATCAAAAACGGCACGAGGAACAGCACGAAGCTGGCGTAGATGTCGCCCGGGGTGCCGAACGCGGCGGCGAGGGTGCCGAGCTCATCGAGGGCGTACACCACGGCAAAAATGCCCAGCGCTACCAGGATGCGGTTGCGCTTATACTCGAGTGACTCTTTTTTCCTGCGCTTCTTCTTTTTCTTCTTGGGGTCGGCGGTGGCCATGACTCGTATCCTCCCATTTGAATGTATGAACACTCGATCATATAATTTCGCGAGCAAAGGCCGCGGCAAGCGCGGCCTTGCAGGTTGGCGTAAACCTGAACTAGAGAATGATCTCGCAGTCCGGCTCGGCGTCGGCCGTAAACTCTACAACGCGGTTGAGCACCTCGTCGAACTCGGCGTCATCGGCCTCGAGCGTCAACTTCTGGGTCATATAGTTGACAGACACGGATTTGACTCCCTCGAGTTTGGCCAGCTCGTCCTGAAGCTCGCGCGCACAGTTGGCGCAGTCGATCTCGTCGAGCTTGAATTGCTTTTTCATGGTGGGTTCCTTTCCCTGTGTTGGCGACCTGGGTGCCGGTCGCGTTGATACCGTGGTTGGTTGCTATTCGCAGATATGGCTCATGCCCTGGTTGAGCATGGTGTAGACGTGATCGTCGGCAAGTGAGTAGAGGATGTTGCGGCCGTCTCGGCGGAACTTGACCAGGTGCGACTGCTTAAGCGTGCGCAGCTGGTGCGATACTGCCGACTGCGAGGTTGCGGTCGCCTCGGCGATGTCGGCCACGCAGAGCTCGCGGCCCATGAGGGCATAGAGAATCTTGATGCGCGTGGTGTCGCTGAAGACCTTGAACAGGTCGGCGAGGTCGTAGAGAAGTTCCTCGTCAGGAAGGTCCTCGGGCGAGCAGGTGGTGGGGATCACGGGCTCGGTGGCCTCGATGTCGGGCTTCGTTTCATCAACGCGGATGCTCATTGCAATGTCCTTTCATATGAACATGCGCTCATATAACTTGCTTCCGATTATATGAGCGCATGTTCATATGTCAATACAATTGGCGATAATTTCGATGACTGCTTGCCGCCTCTGCGACTCTCTGTGGGTTGGGATGCATCGACGTCATGCTCGCCAACATATTTCGAGATGTTCGGCCAACATGCTAAGAAAGCTGCCTCGAGAAGCATTAGAACTGTTCATATTTGTACTTTATCTTGTTAAATACCGTGAGAATCAGTTCTTTCTCTACGGGAGTTCCTGCAGAATCAGTTTTATCTATAGTTATATTGAGCATTGCTGCAGCCAATCAGGCACATTGGTGGCCGAATAAGTCGAAAAATGCAGGTGGACATCCGCATAGACCATCTTTAGAAGAGCGAATTCTCAATTAAATCTATAATCGTGTCGTCTTCCGTGCGGTTTTCATCGATTTTTGCGGACATGTCGCATTCCCAAGGCCCATTGATTTCCTCAGCAAGGGCCCCGACGTGTTGCATGTCGTCGGGTTCGGGCACATCGTTGATGCTCGGGTCATCGGCTTGCGGATATTGGCTTGCAATTTCGCGCTTGGCGGCCTCTTCTTCTTTGAGTGCCTCCAGGACGCGGCGACCGTATTCGAAATAGCGCCGCAAGACAAATTGACGAAGAGTTTCTTGCAGGATGGCGAAGTCATCCGGTAGCCGACCGGGCCAGATCTTCTCGCGAATGCGAATCGCTTCCATGATCCGTCTAAAAGCGGACTGCTTGAAAAACGAATGACGACTAACTGTGATAACGGCATATCCCATGTTTCGCAGCGTGTTTCGGCGCTCCTCGTCAATTGATTGCTGCTCGGGTTCGTCGTGGTAAAAGCCGTTGTATTCGATATCGGTCATCGAATTTTCGAGCAGCGCGTCGAGGTAGAAAACCGTCCGTCGCGTTAGAGCGGCGTATCTTTTGGGGACTGGGATCGGATAATCCGTTTTGATAGCGCGTATGGCTAAGCCACCCATTGACTTGGGTATTGTCAGCATCATGACAAACGCCGTTTCGAGTGGGGAGCGACAGCCTTCGCGTACATAAGAAAGTGCCTTAAGAGCTTTTTTGGATCCACGATACCCCGATGCCTTTGAAAAGAAGGCCCTGAGCTCTTCAACGCTGGTTAGGGCTGGGCGCTCGCGATATTGAGTGTCGTCGGACGTTTCAAGCGCGTAGGAGCCGCAGATTTCAAAGTAATACTCAACGAGCTCTGAAAGGTTGAGGTCGGCTGTTGCTTCCAACGCGCACAGTTTGATATCGACGATGTAGACGTTCGGCTCGAGTTCTAGGTAGCTTTCTGCATCAAACGTATAGCGCGTGCAGTGGCAGATGCAGCCCTTGCGGTGCCTTTTGGCATTATTGGAAAACGTCAGCACATGGATGCATTCAGAATCGACATTCTTTCTGTTGAGCCATGCTCGTGCTGTTTCCAGGTCGGACGTGGTCGGCGCAGACACCCTGATCTTTTCCATAGGTATGGGATCGATCGCGTAGCTTGCGAGCGAGTTGGCTGTTTGGTATACAGCGCGTGCCGTGGTATGTGACAGAACGATTCCCATACGCGCATGATGACATAGCGGACGCCATATACGCTCGAAACTTCGGGCAACGGTATTGGGGCGCGGCTTATCTTCTGCGAACGGTGGGCTTTTGAGCAGTCGTATCGAGAGAGCAGCTTCGGCTGGGGAGGTTTCTGCCAGCAGCGCCTTTTTTGGTGAACTTTAGTTGCGAATTCGTAGCCTCTAAACGTTTTTACCGACCGCCCAGATGCCTCACCAACATAATTTGAGTTATTCGGCCTTATCCTATGCGAATGGTGCGATCGCAAACGTCCTATTCGAATTGATTCAGGTAGATTAATGAGGCTTTGTTGCGAAAGTAAGGCGACTACAGCGCCCGATTGCGGTTCAAGGGGCCTTGACTAGTGGTTCAGCTGGCCGAACAACTCGAAAAATGTAGGTGGGCCAACCACTCGACTGTGCGAAGTACGCGTATTCGCTCGTTTTGATGAAAACTAGGGCGCAGCCATAAGGCTGCGCCCTAGTTTACTGCGTGCCGATGCGCCCAGACGGATTGCGCTGTGCCTGGCAGGCGCTCCCGCAGATGGATCGGTTATTTTGCAAACAGGTTCTTGAGGTTGAACTCGGCCTGGACGGTGCGGAGCATGAGGTCGGTGTCGTCGAGGCCTAGGTGCTGCTCGTTGGCATCGGCGGCGAGGGTGCCACGGCGGCGCGCCCAGTTCTCGAGCGCAGCGGGCGCGGACTCGCGGGGGAGCGAGCGCACGTCGGCGTCCAGGCTGCGGCAGATCTGGCGCGAGTCGATGACGATGATCTTGCCTGCGCGGCGTGCCTCGGCGTAACCGTCCAGATGAATTTTGAACCAGCTGTCCTCGAAGGCGGCATTGTGCGCCATATAGGGATACTTCTTCATGAGCTTGAGCAGCTGCTTCTGCAGCTCCTTGTTTTCGCGGAACGGCTTTTTGCCGTCGATGTCGCCCCAGGTAATGTGATGGATGTTCGATAGCGGCACATCCTCGCCACGGTAGATGTCGGGCAGGCCGCAGTAGTGCGCCTCGGCGTCATGCGGCACGGCGTCGCTGGTGAGATCCATGATCTCCCAGCCCACGTTGATGATGTAGCCGCGCTCGGGCGCGCGACCGGTGGTCTCGATGTCGATGCCCAGCACCGTGCCTTGGATGGGCTTGCGGGCATAGGCCACGCCGAGTGCGTCGCGGTCACCGCGGATCTCGCGCATAACGGATGCGGCGGTACGCTTTTGCATCTTGCCGATGGCGGCGCAGGTGTCGGCATCGGACAGGCCGCGCGAGAGCGTCGCGGGCGTCACGTTGCGCAGGCGCGCCTCGCCAATCTGGTCACACAGGTCGCGGTTGCGGTCGGCCAGGTCGCGCACAGTGGCAAAGTCGAAGCCTGGGTCGCCCTCGGCGGTAAAGTACTCGGTCTCGAGCACCTTGAGGGCCTCCTCGCCCTTCTGGCGCTCGGACTCCATGGCGCCGTGGTCGCCGTAGATAAACATGGGGATAAACGGCTGACGCTCGTATTCGAGTGCTTGCGAAACATTCATATGCTGCTCCTTTGACGGGCCGCGTCGCGCGGCTCGGGCGTACTGAGTTGTGGCGAGATGATAGTTTACCATGGGCAACTATTGGCACCGCGCCCGGGACAACTACAATACCCTAGTTGACCGCTAGGACTTTTACAATGCTGCCGAAAGACACGAAAGGTTCCATCTGTCATGGATTTACTGATTGATATTCTGCTCGACGCCGGCAAGGACACGCTGTCGCTGGTGCCATTTTTGTTGGTGACGTATCTTGCCCTCGAGGCACTTGAGCATGTTGCGGGCGACCGCGTCAACGGCGCTATCAAGCGCGCCGGCGCCGCGGGTCCGGTTGTCGGATCGTTGTTGGGCATGGTGCCACAGTGCGGGTTTTCGGCCATGGCGGCGACGCTGTACGCCGGCCGCGTCGTGACGCTGGGCACGCTGGTCGCGGTTTTCCTCTCGACCTCAGATGAGATGCTGCCGCTGTTGCTTGCCGAGCAGGTTCCCGTGCAGACCATGGCGATGCTTTTGGCTTCGAAGGCGCTCATCGCGCTGGTCACGGGCTTTATCGTGGACGCCGCCGTTCGCGGGTTGCGCCGCAACGTCCGCGCGCATGCGGCGATTCGCCGCACCGTGCTGGGGACCGCGGTCAATCCGGCACACGCGAACTGCGCGCACGACGACCATACCGGGGGCGACATCATTGACGAAGTTGCCGAGGCGGGCGTAAGTGCCGATCACATCCATGAGCTGTGCGAGCGCGATCATTGCGGCTGTGACGAGGATGAGGACGAGCACGGACATGGTTACGGTCACGAACACGGCCATGAGCACGGTCACTCCCACGAGGGTGCGCCCCTCCTGTCGATCATCCGCAGCGCGATCTCGCACACCGTGCAAGTATCGGTATTCATTTTCCTGGTGACGCTGATCCTGGTCGCCGTCCTCGAGACTTTTGGCGAGTCCACGATCGAGCAGTTCCTGCGCGGCAATGAGACGCTCGCCGTCCTGGGCTCGGCGCTTGTCGGTCTGATCCCCAACTGCTCTGCCAGCGTCGTTATTACGCAGCTGTACCTCGAAGGTGCGCTGCAGCTGGCGCCGATGCTCGCCGGCACCCTCATTTCCGCCGGCGTGGGCTACCTGGTGCTGTTCCGCACCAACCGCAGTGCCCGCGAAAACGCCCTGTTTCTGGTCATGATGTACGTCATCGGCGCCGGCTGGGGACTCGTTCTCTCCGCCTGTGGCTTCTAGGTAGATTTTTGGGACATGCCTTAAAATCTACAGTCATGACCTGGGCGTTGAGTGCGCGATTAAACAAAGAGGTAGATTTTTAGGCATGTCCCAAAAATCTACCTTGTTTAGCGTAACAGTTCGGTGAGGTTGCGTTTAAAGCGGGCGCGGTCCTCGCTGGTGAAGGCTGCTGGCCCGCGGGTGCGTCCCCCGGCGCGGCGCACCTTCTTTTCTTCGTGACGAATAAACAGCTGCATATCGATGGTGGCTTTGTCGTAGACGCGCCCGCGCACGCCGATGGCGGCGGCTTCGCGTCCGAGCACCATGCTCGCCAGGCCTATGTCCTGCGTCACGACCACGTCGCCAGCCTGCAGGCGCTCGACAATGGCAAAGTCGGCGCTATCGGCTCCCACGCTCACATCGAGCGTCGTGACCCAAAAGCCCCGACGTGCATGCTCGGCGTCGCGCGGATCGTCGCGGCGAATGTGGCGTTCCAGGTTCTGCGTGCTGTTGCCGGCGATAACGACGGCGACGCCCGCCCTCCGCGCGCAGTCGATCGACTCGCGCGTGACCGGGCAGGCGTCGGCATCAATAAAAAGCGTCTTTGGCATCTAGCGCACCAGTTTGCCAAATTGAATGGCGCGAATAATCAGCGTCACGCCAAACACCAGCAGTGCGGCACCGCTAAAGAGGACGAGCATCGTGGCCGACCACAGCGGATAGATAAACACGAACATGCCCGCGATGATGGAGAGTGCGCCGCTCAGGATGGCGAGGGCGCGGTTGGCGGAAAGCTCGGATTCCAGAATCGACATGACGCCCTCGATGATCCAGCCAAAGCCGGCGACGACCACTACAAGCGTGGTGAGCGTCGCGGTCGAGAAGGCCTGGTTGCGCAGAATCACCACGCCGCCCAGAATAATGAGCAGGTTGGTGATGATGCTCGTAACGCGCCAACCGGTGGGCAGCAGCGGCTCGAAAACAGCGGTAAACAGCCTGATCGCGGCCGTGATCACAAAGTAGAAGCCCAAGACGGTCGTTAGGAAGATGAGGGACTTGGCGGGCGCAAACAGCAGTGCGATGCCGGCGACGAGCGCCAGGACGCCCGTGATGGCGTAAATCCAGCGCACGGCCTTGACGGCCTTGCCTGCCATGCTTTTCTCGTCAAACCCAAACGCGCTCGATTGCTTGTCATCGTTCTTAAAGATGCCCATGATGTCTCCTTTCCGTGCGGCGTAAGCCGTGGCTCTTGCAACCAGTATCGCCCAAGGGCGCCGGCACGTGGGACGAGGAGGGCGAATTGCCGCCCCGTCTTCTCGAATCGTTACTTTTGTCCCCGCTTTGGCGAGGAGTATTCAACAGCTGTGGAACATTATGCTGTTGAGCGTAATTGCCTACGTTTTAGGTTAGATTCTCCTAAGAACAATTGCCCGAAATTGGGGGTCCCTATGAACGAAACAGTTCCCACGGCGCCGGTAAGCGCTGAGTCGATGGCAAAGCAGGGTTGCGAAAAGCTTGGCTTGGATACGTTTGACGCGTTGGTTCGCCGCGCCCGCACGTGCCGTCGCTTTGACGAGTCCATGCGCGTGCCGCGTGAGTTTTTGCTCGAGCTGGCGGAGCTGGCGCACCTGGCTCCCTGTGGCGCCAATGCTCAACGCCTGCGCTTTCATGTGGTGAGCGGTGCAGAGGACTGTGCGCGCGTATTTGATGAGCTCGCGTGGGCCGGTGCGCTCAAGGACTGGCCGGGTCCTGCCGAGGGCGAGCGCCCAACCGGCTGCATCGCGATTCTTGCCGAGCGCGCTGTTCCGGGTAAGCCTGCCGCGCCCATCACCGAGGTCGACACCGGCATTGCCGCCCAGACGATGATGCTCGCCGCTCGCAGCGCCACGCCCGAGGTGGCGGCATGCATGTTCAAGGCCTTTACGCCCCGCGCAATTGACGCCATGGGGCTCGATAACGACAGATACGAGCTCAAACTGATCATGGCTTTTGGCGTGCCAGCCGAGACACAGGTGATCGACGCGATCGACTCCAACCCGGATGGCTCTATCAATTACTGGCGCGATGAGGCGCAGGCGCATCACGTGCCCAAGCGTCCGCTTGCCGACGTGCTGCTGTAGTTGCGCGTCGTTGCGGCACGATTCGGCGGTAAAACCGCCACGAAGGTGCCTATCCCCTTTGTGGTGGTGCGAGGGGAGGGCGTGTGGCCGATCTGTATTTGGTGCGGCATGGGCAGACCGAGCTCAATGTGAAGAACATTTTGCAGGGCTGGCATGATTCGCCACTTACGGCGCGCGGGCGCGAGCAAGCGCTGGCGACGCGTGCGGCGTTCGAGGTCCGCGGCGTGACCTTTGACCATGTGTATTCGTCTCCGTTGGGGCGGGCGAGGTGTACGGCCGAGCTTATCGTTGGCGAGGGTCGTTCCATAGAACTGGTCGATGAACTGCGCGAGTGGCATTTGGGTTCGTTGGAGGGCACATCAAACCGCGAGATGCCGGCGCAACCCTGGGGCGATTATCCGGTTGCCTTTGGTGGCGAGTCGGAAAGTGAGCTTCGCGCACGTATGGTCGCGGTGCTGTCCCGCATCATGGCCCGGCCCCGGCACGACTGCGTGCTGGCCGTCTCTCACGGCTCAGCCTGCCAGGAGTTTCTTAGATGCGTGACTGGCGGGGGAGAACAACCCGACAACGGCGCCGTGCTTCATTTTGGCTATCGCGACGGGGCGTTTTCGCTCTTGGGCTGGTAACAAACGAAAGGACCCCTATGAATAAAGACCTGTATCTGGTCCGTCATGGACAGACGATATTTAACCTCAAGCGCATTATTCAGGGCTGGAGCGACTCGCCGCTCACACAGCTGGGCTGCGACCAGGCGGCGCGCGCCGGCATGTTCTTGCGTGCACGCGGCATTGAGCCCGACCACACCTACACCTCAACGCTGCATCGCACCGAGCAGACTATCGCCAGCCTGTGGCCGGGCCTTGCCTACGAGCGTCTGGACGGCCTGCGCGAGTGGTTCTTTGGCGACTTTGAGGCCGAGCGCGTGATGCTGATGCCCGAGCGCCCGTGGCGCGATTTCTACCGCCAGTTTGGCGGCGAGGGTCAGATGCAGGTGCGCGAGCGCATGGTGGCTACGTTGACCGACCTCATGCAGCGTCCGGACCACTCGTGCGTGCTCGCGGTGAGCCATGCCTCTTCCATCAAGGAGTTCATGGATCACGTGAAGGGCGCGGCGGCAGACGAGCGCGAGCGCGTGCCGGGCAACTGTTCGGTATTGCACTTTGCGTTTGACGATGCAACCGATACGTTTGAGCTGATCGAGATCTTTACGCAGGAAGACTATGCGCGCGAGCTGGGGCTTGAGCCGCTCGTGGCGGCAGCAGGCCCGCAGCGGGGATAGCGTTAGAACCGCGCGATCTGCTGGGTGAGCAGGCCCATCGGGACCTGCGGTGCGGCGCCACCGACCTGCGCGGCGGGGAAGAGTGCGGCCACGGTAAAGTTGAACGGCTCCTTGCCGGTGTACGTTCCGGCGGCACGGGCCTCATCGGCCAGCAGCTGCGACGCCACGGTCAGAGCTGCGGCGTAGGCGGGGTCGTCTGCCGGCGCCGGCTCCGGTGCCTGGTCGAGCATGGCGCGGATGGCCCCGACGGCGTCCTCGCGCTTGACCTCCCACACGCGGTGCGTAATGTCGGCGGGGTCGGTGACGGCATAGAGCGACGCGCCCTCTTTGGCGGCGCCCAGGATGATATCCATGACGGGTGAGGCTTCGTAGGCGAGCGACACGGGACGCGGCTGCACCTTGAGCTCGGCGATTGCGCGTGCGGCGGCGGCCACGTCAGCGCTGGTATCGCCCTTGCCGCTCGCAAGTACACTCATCGGGCAGATTGCCACAACGCCCGTCACGCGCCCCGGCTCGCCCGAGCATTCGTACACGTAATACGCCGCACCCGGATCCTTGAGCATCAGGCCGTCGGCGATGGCGCCGCGCAGGGCGTCGTTACCGCTCAGGATACCGCCCATCTGCGGCAGCGCCTCGAGCACGCGATCCTGAGCTGGGCGGATGCAGGGAAACGGAAGAGCTTTCATGGACGGTCCTAACGCGTGAGTCGGTTTGTTCGCGGCTTATTATGCCCCAACTTGGCCGCTTGCGTCCCAGAGCGCCTTGTCGGCGAGCGCGATGAGCACGTTTTGGCAGCGAACGATATCGGCGTGGGGCACATATTCGTTGGGCCTGTGGGCGAGCGCGAGCGAGCCTGGGCCATAGCTCATGCAGTTGCGGTTTCCCGTCTTGCTGGCAATGACGGCAGTGTCGGTGTAGCCGGTAAAGAAGCCGACGGTCATGTCCGCGTCCGTCGCGTCATCGGCGGCACGCTTGAGCGCGGCTAGAAGAGGGGAGCTTGGGTCGCGCTCGATGGCGGGGCGGTCGCCTGTCACGGTATAGCTGCCATGGCAGCCGGGGACCGCGGCTTCGGCGCCGGCGATGGCCTGTTCTACCATGCGCGTCGCGGCGGCCGTATCAGTCGGCGGGGTCAGGCGCATGTCGACCCAGACCTTGGCGTGGTCTGGCACGACATAGGGACGATAGCCGCCCTCGATCTGACCAAATGTGACGGTCGATGGCCCCAGCTCATCATGCACGGGCAGCGCCGCGAACGCATGGCGCAGCGCGCAGACGACCTCGGCCATGGCGGCGACGGCATCCGCGCCCTTCCAGGGCTGGCTCGCGTGCGCCGTGACGCCTGTTATTTCGATCTCGAACCACGTGCGACCTTTGTGTGCCACCTGAATCTGTCCGTCGGTGGGCTCGGTATCCAGCACCCATTCGCGCGAGCCGACCCAGCCGGCATCGATGGCCGCCTCGGAGCCGCGCATAAAGTCTTCCTCATCGACCGAGCAGATGAGCGAAAAGCCGCGGCGGGGCAGCGCGCCATCCGCCGCCACGCGCTCGAGCGTATGGACCAGTGCGGCAATGGCGCAGGCCAGGCCACCCTTCATATCACAGGCACCGCGGCCATAGAGTTTATCGTCACGCACGATTGCTCCGAGCGGCGGAATGCCTGCGTCCCAGCCGTCACCCAAGGTGACGGTATCCATGTGGCAGATGTAGACGAGCCGTGGCTCGTCGCTCAAACCGGGCACGGTGACCATAAGGTTGCGGCGTCCGGGGAGTACTTCGAGCTCTGCAATCTGAACGGCATCGAGCACAGGGCTATCAAGCTGCGCCAGCTGCTGCTCAATGAGCCCCTTAATGAAGTGCTCGATCTCGCCCTCATACGCGCCCGGGTCTGAGCTGTCGATCCGCACAAGCTCCTGCGCAAGCCGCCAGGCAAAGTCCTTGTCAACCATATGCAACCTCACAATCAGTTTGCTTTTCAAACCAATTGTAAGACTCCCGAGAGATCCGCGATGCGCGCGCAGCAGTATTTACCGTTCGCAGGCCGAGCCAGCGCGTTTGCCGTCCAGGCGGGTTTACAAACGACGCGGTGGGTACGTACCTTTCATGGACGACATGCTTTGCGACATCTCTGCCTTTCGGTATCACCGGATACCTCCACAGGTCTTGGCAATAATGCCAGACCTGCCCGATTCTGCGGACGATCCGCGCAGGGAGCGCCTTTGCGAGCATCCGCTCGTCGCGCATTTCCTGGGCACCCCGTTACACGTGTTGGCGCAGGGCGGCTGCGGGCGTAAGGGCGATCGCATTGTCAGGCATGTTTGGAACGGGGAGAGGCCGTTTGATTCCGTGCGCCAGACAGAGTTTGGCCTCGATGTCGCGTCCCCACTCTTTACCCTGCTGACCCTGTCTTCCTCGGTCTCAAACGAGCGTCTAATCATGTGCATGTATGAGATGTGCGGCACCTTTGCCGTATGCAAGGTTGCGCCTCAAGTAAAGTTGGCACTTGAGCAGGCATATGGGGGCCGGTGGGGTGACGCACGGTTTGGCTGGGATAACGTAAAGGATGTCTCGGGGAATCCAACGGACTTGTGGAAACGACCGCCCTTGATCGAGCTCTCTGAGCTTACGGAGTACGCCAGTAAGATCCAGGGGCTCCGTGGTGCTAAATCGTTCACACGTGCCGCGAAATGCATTACGGGGGTTGTGGCATCGCCGCTTGAGGTTCAAGCTTCGATGTTGTTTGGCCTTTCGAGGCTGCGCGGCGGCGAAGGGCTGCGCCTCACCAATAACGTCGAAATTCGCATGACGCGCAGTGCCCGCCTGATTTCGGAGCTCGATAGGCGCTATGCCGATATTCTGCTGGCAAATAAGGACGGCAGCCGAGAGTGCCTTGTTGAATGCCAAGGTAAAGCCATTCACGGATCCATAGAATCCAAGATCTCGGACTCCGATCGAACGACGGCGCTGCAAGCGATGGGATATCCCGTCGTTCTGATGACCTATGGTCAGCTGGTCGACCCCTATGCCTTCCGCGTGGTGATGGAACTCATCATGTCTTATCTCGATATGTCGTTGAAAGACAAGACGCCGCGGCAGCAGGAGCTCGAACGGCGGCTTCGTGAGGAGATTTTTATCGATTGGGCGGGAATGTAGCCGCGCGGGTGGAAAGCGGTCGCGTGACTAGCTTTTTGGTCACCAAAAAGGCTTTAATTTCGTCTTGAAGGGGCCTTAAAAATGCTATCTAGAATAAGTTGTTTCGGAAAATAGACAGTCAACTTGGATGTGGCATATAGAGATCAATTACTACCTACTAAAGCCCCTGATAAAGTTGTTTATCAAAGCAGGTGCGCTCAGTGATATGGGTATGACTGTCGATTATCCGAAAAAACTTATTCTGGATAGCATTTTAAAATCAGCCGGAGCAACGAAATCGGCCCCCACTTCGTGAAAATGGGGGCCGAATGGGCTTCATGGCCTGCCTGGCAGGCTTGGTGCCGGCGCTATTTGATCACGCGCACGCGATACATCGACGGAATCTGCTTAAGCGCCTCGATCGTGCTGCTGTTCAGGTGCTCGTCGGTGTCGAACATGGTGTAGGCGTTCTCGCCGGCGGACTCGTTGGTCATGCGCTGCACGTTGGCGTTGTCCTTGGCCAGGATGGCCGTGATCTGGCCGATCATGTTGGGCACGTTGGCGTGCAGGCAGGCGATGCGGCTCGCGGCGCGCGCCTTGCCCATACTGCAGGCGGGGTAGTTGACGCTGTGCGCGATGTTGCCGTTCTCCAGGTAATCCTTAAGCTCGCTGATGGCCATATCGGCGCAGTTGGCCTCGGCCTCGCCAGTGCCGGCGCCCGAGTGCGTGGTGATAAACGTGTTGGGCATCTTGACGGTCTTGGGCGTGGCAAAGTCGCAGCTAAACCAGCTCAGCTTGCCCTCGCGCAGGGCAGCGTCGACGGCGTCCTCGTCAATGATGGTTTCGCGCGCGTAGTTGATGAGCACGGCGTCGGGTGCCAGCAGGTTAATCTGCTCGGTGCTGATCATGCCGATGGTGTCGGCCTTGCTGGGCACGTGCACGGTGAGATAGTCGCAGCCGCGGCAGAGGTCCTCGAGCGTGCCCACGCGTTGCACCTCGCGGCTCAGTACCCACGCGTGCTCGACGGAAATGAACGGATCGTAGCCGTAGACGTCCATGCCCAGATCGACACAGGCGTTGGCGACCTTAGAGCCCACGTTGCCCAGGCCGATGACGCCGATGCGCTTGCCCTTGAGCTCGCGGCCCACAAAGGCCTTCTTAGCTTTTTCGGCATCGACCTGGATCTCGGGGTCGTCGGCGTTGTCACGCACCCAGTTCATCGACTGCACTACGCCGCGGCTCGAGAGCACCAGCATGCCCAGGACAAGCTCCTTGACGGCGTTGCTGTTGGCACCGGGGGAGTTAAAGACGACGACACCCTTCTTGGCGTACTCCTCGACGGGGATGTTGTTGACGCCGGCGCCGCAGCGGGCGATGGCGCGGATGCCCTCGGGCAGCTCGTAGCCGTGCAGGTCGGTGGAGCGCATCAGGATGGCGTCGGCCTCCTCGGCGGTGCTTACAAACTCGTAGCCCTCGCCAAACTCGACTTTGCCGTCTTTAGTGATGTCGTCGATGGTCTTAATCTTACGCATGGAAAAACTCCTTAGCAGGTTTTGATCTAAACAGAGTGGTCTGAGGTGGCTGGTCGGCCCGCTTGTTGCGGGCTAGTTAGATCGCGGGCTCAAACTATGCTGCGCTTCGAAGTTCTTCATGTACGAGGCCAGTGCCTGCACGTCCTCCATGGTGATGGCGTTGTACACGCTGGCGCGCATGCCGCCGACGAGGCGATGGCCCTTGACGTTTTGAATCTGGTGCTCGGCGGCGCCCGCAACAAAGGCCGCGTCGAGTTCGGCGTCGCCGGTACGGAACGTGACGTTGGCGATGGAGCGACTGTCTGTCTGCGTGGTGCCATGGAACAGCTCGCTGTGCTCGAGCAGGTCGTAGAGCAAGTTGGCCTTGGCCCAGTTGCGCTCGGCCATGGCGGCAAGTCCGCCGGTCTGCTCGACCCAACGGAACACCTTGCTGCACACGTAGATGCCAAAGGTGTTGGGCGTGTTGAGCATGGAGCCCTTGGCGGCCTGGGTCTTAAGATCCATGTACTGCGGCGTCTGTGCAAAGGCTGGGCCGTCGGCGATCAGGTCATCGCGCACGATGACCACGGTCACGCCCGCGGCACCGGCGTTTTTCTGAGCGCCGGCGTAGATGAGTCCGTAGCGCTCGACGTCGAGCGGCTGCGACAAAAAGCAGCTCGAGACATCGGCGACCAGCGGCACGTCACCGCAATCGGGCAGCTCGTGGAACATGGTGCCAAAGATGGTGTTGTTTTGGCAGATGTAGACGTAGTCGAGCCCGTCGTCCGCGGCCTCGGCGGCAATGCGCGCGCTGATGTTGGCCATGTTGGGAATGCGGTCGAAGTTGGTGCCCTCGGAGCTCGCGAGCAGCACGGCCTCACCGTACTTGTCGGCCTCTTTGTACGCCTTGTTGGCAAAGTTGCCGGTCACGACGTAGCCGGCGCGGCCGCGGCGCATGAGGTTCATCGGGATGCCCGCAAACTGCAGCGTGGCGCCGCCCTGCAAAAATAGGACACGGTAGTTGTCGGGGATACTCAGCAGGCGGCGCAGGGTTGCCTCGGCGTCGTCGATAATCTGCTGGTACATGCTAGATCGATGGCTCATCTCGAGCACGGACATGCCGCAACCGCGGTAGTCCATCATCTCGTCGGCGATCTCGGCGAGCACGCTTGTAGGCAGCGCGGCCGGGCCAGCTGAGAAGTTGTGCACACGTGCCATCTTCTAGTTCCCCCTCGTAGTCGTTTGAACGTTCGGGATACTTTAGCACAGTGCAGCGCCCGGCGCGACTGCATCACGGTAAAACTCGAGTGCGCCGCTATGATTTACAGGATGGTTACATGGGGGAGGGCGGTCGCTAGGTCTATACCACCGGGATATACCGTGACAGGTACTCTTTGAGCGCGGGGTCGCACACATAGAGATACGTTTCTAGCATGCCGCGCGTCATGAGGACGTAGTAGGCGTTGACAATAATCGTTTGCAGATCATCGTCGCTTGCCTTTTTCTTTGCGACAGCATCTTTGAAGTTGGCTTTGTTAGCGCAGACGGCTCCTTTATCGGTGTCGTAGTAAATGTCCAGCCCCAGAATTACGAAGCCGTAGTTGAGGTCGTAGCCCTGTACCGTGTGGATACATCCGTCCTCGTTGACGGCGTTGGGGGAGTTAACCCAAGGCTCTGTTAGACCAGGATTGACATACATGTGTCCCCACGGTGCCATATCGTT
>ERZ1031746.89-NODE-89-length-38774-cov-16.348924_pt1 | contig 38774 bp, 32 predicted proteins | sample MGYA00518171_ERZ1031746 | MGnify/ENA primary metagenome ERZ1031746 (study PRJEB33719, sample SAMN04261238) | wastewater metagenome | biome: rural village; feature: human; material: feces | host: Homo sapiens | place: El Salvador | collected 2013-01-07 ...
AAAGCATTTCAGAGAGCCGGATACGGCAAGAGTTTGGGCAAAAGCGGTATTGCAGAGCAAGGGTAAGAACGCCCCGCCACATCGTTAACTCGCATGATGATAGCAAATACAACAAGCGAGATGCCTGCGACTTGCAGGCATCTCGCTTTATCTAAATAACGTGGTTGGAAATCAACCTTTGTCTGAAACCCGTTCTAGCACGAACGGGTTTTCCAAGTGCCGCAGATTGGGCCGAAAGAGGAGCGACGCGTACTTTGGTACGCGAGCGACGGTTTGAGGTCCAAGGTGCGGTGCTTGGGAAAGCCGCCTAGCGGTAGCTGACGCTCTGCTGGGAGTCTTTCACGACCACATCGTGGGCGCCGCCTTCGACGATGGAGGTGGAGCTCACCAGCGTGAGACGTGCCTTTTCCTGGAGCTCGGGGATCGAGAGGGCACCGCAGTTGCACATCGTGGACTTAACCTTGTAGAGCGTGCCATTGACGCCGTCCTTCAGAGAGCCGGCGTAGGGCACGTAGGAATCGACGCCCTCGACGAAGGAGAGCTTGGCCGCACCGCCGAGGTCGTAGCGCTGCCAGTTGCGGGCACGCGCGGAACCCTCGCCCCAGTACTCCTTCATGTACTGGCCGTTCACGTTGACGCGCTCGGTCGGGCTCTCGTCAAAGCGGGCGAAGTAGCGTCCAAGCATCATGAAGTCGGCGCCCATGGCGAGCGCGAGCGTCATGTGGTAGTCGTAGACGATGCCGCCGTCGGAGCACACGGGCACGTAGATGCCGGTCTCCTCATAGTACTCGTCGCGCGCACGGCACACGTCGATTAGAGCGGTGGCCTGGCCGCGACCGATACCCTTGGTCTCGCGGGTGATGCAGATGGAGCCGCCGCCGATACCGACCTTGATGAAGTCGGCACCGCAGTCGGCCAGGAAACGGAAGCCCTCGGCATCGACGACGTTGCCGGCGCCGACCTTGACGTCCTCGCCGTAGTTGGCACGGATCCACTCGATGGTGCGCTTCTGCCACTCGCTGAAGCCCTCGGAGGAGTCGATGCACAGGACATCGGCACCGGCCTCGATGAGCAGCGGCACGCGCTCGGCGTAGTCGCGGGTGTTGATGCCGGCGCCGACCATGTAGCGCTTGTCGCTGTCGAGCAGCTCGTTGGGGTTGGTCTTGTGGCTGTCGTAGTCCTTGCGGAAGACGATGCCCATGAGGTGATCGTTGTCATCGACAATGGGGAGAGCGTTGAGCTTATTGTCCCAAATGACGTCGTTGGCAACCTTGAGGCTGATGTTCTTGTCGCCCACGATAAGCTGCTCGCGCGGGGTCATGAACTCAGAGACCTTCTTCTGGTGATCATCGCGGCTGGGGCGATAGTCACGGCTGGTGACAATACCCACGAGCTTGCCCTTGGGGGTGCCATCGTCGGTAACCGGCATGGTGGAGTGACCGGTCTTCTCCTTGAGCTCGATAACCTGCTCCATGGTCATGTCGGGGGTCAGCGTGGAATCGGACTGGACAAAGCCGGCCTTGTGATCCTTGACGGCCTTGACCATGGCGGCCTCGGACTCGGGGGGCTGGGAACCGTAGATAAAGGACAGGCCGCCCTCGGTAGCGAGCGCGACACCCATGTCGACGCCCGAGACGGACTGCATGATAGCGGAAACCATGGGGATGTTCAGGGTGATTGCCGGCTTCTCACCGCGCTTAAAGCGGGTTAGCGGCGTCTTAAGAGAGACGTTGTTGGGGATGCACTGCGAGGACGAATAACCAGGGACCAGCAGATACTCCGAAAACGTGTGGGACTCACCGGGAAAGAACGTAGCCATGTTTCTCCTTTTTCCATGCGACCGGTCGGCTGCAGGCCTCGTAGGACCCAGCCCAACCTTGGGCGCCCAATACTGGGCAAGTATCTTAACGTACTTTGACTGCTACAATGCATGATTTAAGAAGAGCACACGAGGGTTTGACGCAGGCTTTGCGTTTACCCAGCAAACACTTTAGCGGGGAGACGTGGGGCACATGGAGTACAAGACGACGGCAAAATTGGTCATTCAAGCGTGCGACAAAGATCTGCCGGGCGTGTTCGGCCATGGTTGCGTCTTGCTGCTGCAGGGTATAGCTCGCGAGCACTCGCTCAACCGCGCCGCCAAGAGCATGGGCATGGCCTATTCCAAAGCGTGGCGCATTGTAAACGAGGCCGAAGGACAGCTGGGCTGCAAGCTCATCGAGCGCGACGGCGCCCGCGGATCCACGCTCACGCCGGCCGGCGAGCGCGCCATCGAAGTCTACGAGACGCTGCAGGGCGAGATCAACCAAGTAATTGCAACAAGGGCCAACGACCTCATCGCCAGCATCAAAAAGTAACAAATTTTGTATGCATTAGCGGACTGTGTTTCCCGCCCACCAACAAAAATCGAGTTAGGCGGTCATCCGGAAGCCCTTCGCTGCCAGAAGTAGCCGCATTGCAACTTATTGCGTCCCTTACGGTGTTTGGTTCTGTTAAGTAATTCACGATCAAGGCTCTTATTCGACCAAATAAGGACAAATACATCCAATTAATTTCAGGGGTGCTTGAGTAGGGTCAGCGAAAAAACCGCGCAACTCGAAAAATGTAGGTGGCAATACCAACGGCACCAACAAAAGCAGAAAATGACTACCATCGCAGGGCGTTGTCGAGGGTGGCAGCCACCTGCAAGGGGTCGTCGGTGCCGGCGAAAAGGCGGATGATGCTCCCCTGCTCGCCACGTGGAGCCGAAAGGCGCGTTGTTGCGCCGCCGGCGGGCGATGTGCGAAATTCGTCCGGCAGTAAGCTGAAGAATTCGCCTGCGCTGCAGTCCATCAGATCAAACTCTACTGCCGGGCCAAAACCGTGCTCCAGGATGCCGGTCGCGATGTTATGGTCGGGATGCGAGGTCAGCCCGGGATAGCGCACGTTGCGCACCATCTCGTTCGCGGTCAAATACTCAGCCAGCGCACGGGCGCGATCGAAGTGCGCCTGCATGCGGGTGTCGAGCGTGTCGAGCCCGCGCTCTAGGACCTCGACTTCATCGGAAGACAAGCCGAGCGCGGCCAATCCGCGCCCCTCAAACAGCGCATGCGCGCACTCGGCAGCAGCGTCCACGCGATGGCGCTTGAGCTGCGAGCGCGCGACCGAAGCAACAACGAGCTTGCGCTGAGCCTTACCGGCGCACACGCGATCGAGCGCCTCGAGCGACAGTACGGCACCCAAACGCAAGGGATCGCAGCCAAAAGCCGACGCCACAGTGTTGTCCACAAGCAACAGCGCATGGGCCTCACGAGCCGCGCGACCCAGAGCGCGAAGGTCGGGCACACGCAGACCAAACCCGCCGATGGAGTTGACGAACCACCACAGGTGCGGCCCCTCGGCATCAAACGAAGCATCAAAGCCCTCGGACGCGGCAGTAAACGCCGCAGCCGACGGCTCCCCCACCAGCACAACATCGCAGCCATCAAAACCGCAAGCAAACGCTTCGGTAAAGTCATCCGCAAAGGCCACCAGGCGATCACCGGGACGCACGATACCCAGCAGCGACAGAGCCGCCGGCACATACGGGGCCGCAACAAGACGCGCCTCACGCGCACTGGACCCCAAAGCCCAGGCCTCTTCTAGCTGTTGCACATCCACACGACACCGTCCCTTCATAAGCAAAAACCCACGATACGGGTGTTCCCCGCATCGTGGGCAACGGCTGCAGTATAGCGCCGATATACGACGAAACGCCTAGATGTTGAGCGTGTGATAGTTCACGCTCGCGCCCTGAGCGTCAACGGTCACACCATAGGCCTCGGGATAGATGCGCGTCGAAAACACGAGCGCGCCATCATTCACAAATACCTCGACCGACGAGACATCGCCAACAATGCGCACGTTACGAACCTCGTCGACGGGCTCCCAGCACACGGTACGACCGCAGCCGGCAGAAGCGCGACCCTCATCGGTAAATCGCATCTCAAAGTGCGAGAGCAGTTCGCCATCGGCGGGCACAAATGCCAGCTTCAGCTCGCCATCAACCGTCGCGGTAAACGCGCCGTCGACACCGTCAACAACAACGTCAAAGCAGGTATCGCCGGCAACCTCCAACGAGCCCGCCCCCACACGCACCGAGGCATAATGGAGCTCGATCTCACGCGCCGGCTGCTGCAGCACCACGCCGCCCGCACCGGCCGTAAGCTCACGCGGCACCGTCATGCAGTGCTGCCAGCCGCACGCCACGGTGGGCGCATTGTCATAGGTCGGCTCATCAGGCATGCCCATCCAGCCAATCAGAATGTGGCGACCGTCCTCGGCCGTGAACTCCTGCGGAGCATAGAAGTCAAAACCGGCGTCCCACAGGTGGAACTCGCCCAGTTCATAAGCGTCATTGCCACCCGTAATGTCGCCCGATACAGGCATATAGCCAGCAGCGTAAACGTTGCCGCGGTCCCAACGACCGCCCTCGAGCCCCTGGGGAGAGAAGGAAAGGAACTTCGCCGGTACGCCGCCATCCGCCTCGAGCTCAAGGTACCCCGGGCACTCCCACATAAACCCAAAGCGCTCGGGCGAGCACACGCGGGTCTCGAGCTCCCAGCTCAGCATATCGGTCGAGCCATACACTATGATCTCGCCCACATCGCGCCCAGCGCCCTCGCCGTGCATGGCGCAAAATCGACTATCGACATGCGGGCCGTCCACGCGACGACGCGCGCCCAGCACCATGTGATAACGCCCATCATCATCGCGCCACAACTTGGGGTCACGCACGTGGCAGGTCAAATCCTCGGGATAATCCTCGGAAGCCAGCACCACACGCTTGGCGCCGAACGCCTGACCGTCGGCGCTCTCGACATAAACGGTATCAGCGCGGCGGCCTGTATTGACGTAGTCGTACGTACCGTCCGCATCGGAAAGCTTAACGTTGCCCGTATAAAGTACGCGAATGCGACCGTCCTCGGCAAGCGCGGAGCCCGAGTACACGCCATGGCAGTCGAACGGCTCGTCGGGAAGCAGCGGCGCGCCAACATATTCCCAGTTCATAAGGTCGCGGCTCGTGGCATGGCCCCACAGTTTGACACCGCCATTCACATCAAACGGGGCATACTGGAAGTACGCGTGAAAAACGCCATCTGCCTGGCAAAGACCATTAGGATCGTTGAGCCAGCCCGTGGGCGGCATAATGTGAAAATGCTGAGCATAGGGCCCGTGGCCGCGCTCGGCAGCCGCCGCATCCACGTTGGCAACGAGCTTGGCAAGATCGCGCTGAAGTGCGTTAGACATGTCGGATTCCAATCGAATTACATCAGCGAACGCTTAAATCGAACGTTCAAATTAAGGGTTCCAGGCGAACATAACGTCCACAGGATGGAGTCTGCAGGTGTTTTGACTACGCAAACCCACGCCTGCTCGGAAACCTTGGGCTCATCCTTGTACAGAACAAACGAACTGACAAAGGAAACCGGTGCGGCACCCGCAAACTATGGTTTCACAGCGCGAACGATGGGACGGCAACGGGCGGGACCCGGGGCGAACTCGAGCCATCTGCCCTGACCCGAAGCCCCGACCATCGGCCTACTTCCCTATGGAAATCAGCTGAACCCCCTGTTCAAAGAGCCAGCACGCCAACTCAGGAGAGGATAGAGCATATTGATCTTGCATTCTCCCCTCTCGCAACGTCGATATCTTCATGAGCGGAGCATCGAGAAAAGCGGGATGAAACACCATGAAGGAACGCTCATGCTGAAGAACCTCGCCTTCGTCTGCCAGCAGAAAGCTCAGCGGGTCGTACGAGTCGCCGACCATGTTGTTCGGCATTGCGACCATGTTGAGCTTGCAGCCCGCGCGCAGCGCGGAGAACGTCGAGTCGACGCACACCGCCCCGATCTCGCCGGCGACCTGGTTGAGGGCCCGATCGAAGCTCGGCGAAAACACGGAGTGCGAGTCCAGATACGCGGGACGGCGACCAAATAGCTCCGTAAACCGTGCAACCTGGGCGCGGATCTCGCATGCCACCTGACGGGCATCGATAAGATCCGAAGCGGATGTGCGGTACCGACCAGACTTGAAAAAACACCCGTTTCCATCGACCAGGTCGGGGACCTCGGAAAGCTCGCTCAGGGGACGGCCCGCAACGATGTTGACGTGGAGCCCGACCGTGATATCCGGCACACACGTCAGCGCCCGGGCGTCGTCGTTCCTCAAACCCGTGTTGACGATCGCCCCGACGGAGCTGATGCAATGGTTCTCGAGCGCACGCAGGGTTCCCAGAGCGGTTCCCTGCGTCAGACCGAAATCATCGCAGCGGATAATCAGTTCGCACATGCGCTGCCCTACTCCTCGTCGTCGAGCTCGACGGCCTCGGCGGTGTCCTCGCCGAAACCGAGCACGACGTGGACCGCGGCGGTTCCGAAGAAGGCGATTGCGGAGCCGATACAGTACATAGGATTATTCGTCGCTGTGACGATCGACGGGAAACCGCCGGCGGTGGACATCTGGCCGCAACCCGTAAACGCGACGAACGCGGCGGCGACACCCGTCATGAGGCACATCTCGACCATGGACTTGCGATACCGCAGGGCGATGCCATAGATGACGGGTTCGGTGATGCCGCCCAGCAGGGCAGGAACGAGCGTCGAAAGCGCAACGGACTTGAGCTGCGGGCTTTTCGCCTTGAGAAACACACCAGCCGCAGCGCCGGCCGCAGCGAAGATGGTCATTCCGAGCGCCGCCATGACCGGGTCAGATCCCAGGCTGGAGATATTGGCGATGAGTACGGGAATGACCGCCCAGTGAAGACCGAACAGCACGACGAACATCCAAAGGGCGCCCAGAATGAAGCCGGCGGGCACGGGCATGGTCGCCATGAGCCACATGACGAAGTTGGAGAGCGCCTCGCCGACGTAATAGCCGAAGGGACCAACGAGCAGCATCGTCACGGGCACGACGATCAGCAGGCAGACCGTCGGCACGATGACCACCTGAAGATCACGGTACACCACGCGCTTCAGGAATTTCTCGACCACGTGCAGAAGCGTCGTGGCGAGCATCGCGGGAAAGACCGTGGAGGCATAGCCCATCAGCACCATGGGGATACCCAGAAAGCTGCTCGTGTCGCCGTTGCTTCCCAATGCGGTGAAATTCGGCTCGAGCAGCGCCGCGCCCACCGCCGCGGCGATATAGGGATTGGCCCCCAGCTTGCGCGCCATGGAGACGCAAAGCACGATGGGCAGGAAGTAGAAGATGGAGTTCGAGGCCGCGGCGAGCACCGCATACGTGCTGTTTTCCGCAGCAAGCCATCCCGCCATGGTGCAGATGGAGAGGATCGCCTTGATGATGGCGGCACCGCAGAACGCCGGGATGATGGGTGTGAAGCTGCCGGAGACGACATCGAACACCTTGTTGCCGTAGAACCTGACGGCGTTGAGCAGACCGGGTTCAGGACCGGGCGCATCGTCCGCCACGGCGCCCTTTCCGTACCCGCTGCCCAGCGAGGCGACCACCTCGCCGTAGACGCTGTCCACGCCGGGACCAACGATTACCTGATACTGCGTTCCCACGTCGGCGACGCCCAGAATGCCTAGTTTCTCCAGTTCGGCTGCGTTCGCCTGCGCGTTGTCCGTCAGGTTGAACCTCAAACGAGTGGCGCAGTGCGCCACGCTTTTGATGTTCGCCTTGCCGCCCACGCACTCGATAATTTTATTCGCATCGATTGAAGCGCCCATATGAGCCAAGCCCCCTTGTTGATACATCATTGCACATGTAAACGTTCTCGTTGTTATTCGGTCGAGTAGATTGACATTCGATTGCGAATCAGCATGTAGAAGGGCCCTTTCTTTACACACCGAAGCTTACGAATTCCATCTATAACCCAATATCAACAAGTTGAGTGTAATCGTTTTCAGTTTCATATATCTGCAATCGTTTTCATAATAGGATTAACGGTAGGAATGAGCCGGTGAAAGGTAGTTTTGGGGCAAATATAGAGGTTCCGGAGCAGGCGAGGCCACCCAAAACCTAGATATTCACGAGCTGATGTCCGAGCTTGAGCGTCTTGAGACCGCTCTCCCCTTCCACGCCGTCGAGCGCGTCGAGCAACATGCTGGCGGCCTCGACGCCACTGGTCAGATAGCCATAGTGCACGGTGGGGATCCCGCCCGTCAGCGCGCGCAAAAAGGCGTTGTCGCCAAATCCGCTCACGCGGCGCATGCCCTCGCCCAGCCCACGGACCTCGTCAATAGCACGCAGAGCACCCGCCGCCATGATATCGGTCGCGCACGCGATAAACGAAACATCGGGGACATCGGCCAGCAGCTCGCGGGCCGCGCCATAGCCAGAGTCGAGCGTAAAGGAGCCTTGGCGAATCAGGCTGGGATCGAGCGACACGCCCGCGGCGCGCAGGCCGGCCTCAAAACCATGACGGCGGTCATAACCGGCCGCGCGGTCCTCTTCGGTAACCCCAATGTAGGCGATCTTGCCGTCCACACGACCCGCAAGCGCATGGCCCAGCTCAAAGGCTGCCTCGTAATCGTCGAGATAAACGCAGGCGGCGCCTTCGACCTGCTGGCCGAGCAGCACCAGGGGCACGCGGCAAGACGCAATGGCCGCGCGGTGCTCGTCGGTGACCATGGTTGCCACCAGCACAATGCCATCAACCGGGTGGTTCTGGAATAAATCGAGGTATTCGAGCTCGCGCTCGGCCACATTATCGGTGTTGGCAAGCAGCATCTGGTAGCCACGGCGGCCGAGCACCTGTCCAATGCCGGCAGTAATGCGGCTCACCGATTCAGAGTTAATCTTTGGCACAATAACGCCGATGAGCTTGGTGGAACCGGTACGCAGCGCACGAGCCTGGTTGGAACGCACGTATCCGGTCAGCTCAATCGCCCGCTTAATGCGATCGGCCTTATCGGTCGAGATATACCCACCGTTAAGATAGCGCGAGACCGCAGCGCTCGAAACGCCCGCCAGCTCGGCGACATCTTTCATCTTTACCACGTACGCCACCCCTGTCATTGAAATCGCTTTCACCATGATACACGTTCGTTCCGGCGTTCTAACGAACGCCGGACTGCTCGACGCTGCGCGGACATCTTCCGGGCGATCTGCCGCTCAAACCGTCACTCGCGTACACGAAGTACGCGTCGCTCCTCTTTCGCGGCACCTCGCCACGGCAGCTGCCCACTCGCTGACGCATGCTCGACCAGGAGCGCCCCTCTTTGTGCAATTTGCTCGCTAGGGTTCTAACCGTGGTACTCGCCGTTGTACTGGATAAGCGTCAGGTCTTCCACGCCGTCGAGCGCACGGATGGCGTCGGCATAGGGCATATCCACACCGTCCGAGAACACCTCCACGGCCATCTCGACCTTGTCACCGCGCATGGTCTTAGACTTGACGGTGAACTTGGTGCGCCCAAAGGCGCGCACGATATCATCGCCGGTGGTCTGGCCCGCGAAGTGGATGACCATCATGTACACGCGCGCCTTGTCCTGGTGGCTCGCGAAGCCGGCAATCATCACCACGATGACAACCGCCGCAAGCCCCACGAGCGCGTACATGCCGGCACCCGCCGTAATGCCCGTGGTAATGGCCCAAAACAGATACAGCAGGTCGAGCGGATCCTTGACCGCTGTACGATAGCGAACGATGGACAAAGCACCGACCATACCGAGCGAGATGACCACGTTGGTCGAGATCGCAAGCGTCACCATACACGTAAGCACGCACATGCCCACAAGTGTCACGGCAAAGCTGCGCGAGTACACCACACCGGTAAAGAAGCGCTTGTATACACAGTAGATCAGGATGCCCATGGCGAGCGCCACGAGCAGCGAAAGACCGATCTTGGCAGGATCGACCTGGCCAAACGCCTCCAAGACGGAGTTCTTAAAAAAGTCCTTGGTGCTCATGGTCTAAATATCCCCTCGGTTCTCAAAGTCCGATTCCCAGTAGTTGAAGCCGCGCAGGTAGGCGGTCTTTTCGTAACACAGGCAGTACTTAGAGACTGCCGTGAGTTCGGCCGCGCCCGGCGGCACCATATCGCGCACCAGCTGCGGGCAAAACTCCGTAAACTTGACCTCCATCACCAACTTGCCGGGCTCCAGGACCGGCAGCGCGGGCAAGGTCGCGTCAAAGATGTCAAAACTTCCCACCGCGGCGCGCACGTTCATGTCAAACGTGATGCGCACGGTACCCTCGTCCATCACCCACGGCTCGCGCTCGTAGTCCACGATGGTCCGCGGGCGCATCATATTGCAGATGCGCTCGATGTAGAACTCACGGCAGAGTTGGTGCGGACTCCTCAGCAAAAAGTCGTAGTCTCCGGCCAGAATCTGCTCAAACTCACCGCGCGTGAGCGGCGCATCCTCCTTGTAGATCCAGCTGCCGTACTTCTTTTTGCGCTCGAGCTTAATCACCTTGTCGCTACCGTTGTAGATGCGCACGCGATACTTTTTGCGCATGAGGATACCGGCGTCTTTTTCCTCGTAAGCCGAGTTGCAGTAGTCGTCAAAATACAAGCTGCGAATGGTGTAACCGCCCGCCTGCGCATGCTTGTCCAGCTTAAACACCGGCGCCATGCGACAGGCAAGCGCGGCGTGCTCGCCCTCGTTAATAAGATATTTGAGTTCGTGACGGTAGCGCTCCTGCGTGGTACGCACAGGCGGAGCCACCAGGCGCTCAAGCAGCGCGCTAACCCTCCTCATACGTGTCCTCCACGACCTTACCGCCGTCTTGCACGTAGAAGCACTTCATGCCGTAGTGCTTGCCGTCGTCGGTCACATAGTAGTCAAACGCATCTTGTGTATAGCCATCTGAGTTGGTAGCGCGCACGCGCGCAAAATACTGGCCGGCATCGGGCGCATCGCAGGTCACCTCGGGAAGCAGCACGTCCTCGGCCTTAAAAAGCACGTCGCTTATGGCATAGTCGCGCGCCAGCTCCACGGTATAGCGAATGTCACGCGCCTTAAAGTCGTAGGACACATCCCAGCTCACACGCAGCTTACCGTTATCGATCTGCGGCACGCCAATGTAGAACGGCATGGGCTTCTTAAAGCTTTCGCAATAGCTCTTGTAGTTCTCCTTGATCTCGGAGGGAATCGCCGCGGCAATCTGCTCGTATTCGTCCTTGGTGACAGGCAGATTGTCGATATCGGGCGAAGCAAAGACCAGCGATTCGGTCACCTCACGGTAATGTTTGATCATCTTGGCAAGGCGCGCCTCAGTCAAATACGTGCGCAGGTCCTTGACGGCGCGGTCAAGCTCGCTGCGAAACGATTTGCTGCGCAGCGCACGATTGAAGAGCACGTTGCCCCAATAGTTACTTACGCCGCGCTCCCAGCTCGCGTAGTCCGAAAACCCCTTAAGAGAGAGCTCCAGCTTGCGCAGCATGCCATCGTTGTCCCAATCAAGGATGTACCAGGTATTTGAGTTGAGCGGGCTGTACAGATAGCAGTTACGGTTCTGCGTGTCGCAATTGCCCGTCAGGATCTGAAACGCCATCCAATAGACCAGGTTCTCGGTATCAAAGTAGGTGTCGAGCACATCGTCAATCTTTTGCGAATCGTCATTGAGCGCATCGAGCATCTCGATGAGCTTGGTGTGGTCCGAGTCGCCTTTGATCTCGAGCATGCCCTCAAAATTAGCCTGGTTGTAGTCGGGGTCGTCGGCAAGTTTTATGGTGTCCTCGTAGCGGTGGAAATCGAAGCTGTTCACCTTGTACAGATGCCCGTTCTTATCCAGGCCATGTGCCTTGAGCGCCGTTTTGTTGAGCTGCTCCACCTGCGTAAATAGGCCATAGTCCTCAAAAGTGTCGTTAGATTTCTCGGTCTGGTCGCACACCCATAGATGCACAAACTGCGTGCGCAGACCCATCATCTGGGGAATCCCACGGATAAGATCATAGGCCATCTTATTGCGAAAGCGCATGCCCTCGCCCATGTGCTTGTTAAGCGCAATCGCGCGCTGCTGGCGCCACGTGCCCTTGCCCTTTTTGAGCTCCACCTTGTAGTTCTTTTGCGTATAGGTACTCGACGTCTGACCGCGCACCTGCACCGTGGCGTTGGGTGCCTCCTCGCCATAGCCGACCTCGCCAGCAACGGGGCCCTTATCATCGCCAGGCTGCAGCAGGCCCATAACCTGATAGCGCGTCACGCCCATGTCGGCATAGTCGTAGACCGAGTAGGTATTGATCTCGGCCCAGCTATGATCGGTATTCTCGGAGCTGTTGCCGCGAGAGACCGTCAGGTACATGCATACGATGCCCGAGTCATCGTAGACCTCGTACAGCTCATCCTTGTCGCGCAGGTGCTTGGTCTCGCCCGAGGCCTCGGCCTTTTTAATCTTGTCCTGCTTTTTGACCTTTTTGGTCGAGGATTCGTCCTGAGACGAGCAGCCCGAGAGCAGCAGCGCGCCGGCAGCCGCCTCAAACAAGCGGCGGCGAGACATCATCCTATCGATCATCAGAACCTCCCCAATGGTTACGATACGCGCGGACCACCGCGCGCTCAAACGCGCCATGCGGCTCGCCCTCTAGACGCAGTTCCTCGTAGCGCTGTTCGGCACGGTCGAGCAAGCGGCCCAGCTCCGTAAAGCGACCCGTCTTGTCGGTCGCCACAATGGGCTGCTGACTCAGGATACGATACGGCAAGTTGGCAGTATAGGTATCGAGCCGCATGAGCGCCACAACAAAAAACACCGCCGCGCCGAGCAATAAGCCAAAGCCATAAAACTGCTGCGGAAAGAATAGCGAGACGATGGTCGCCAGCCCCGCCACACCCGCGAACAGCCCGGAGGCAAGCACGGCGCCCTTGTAGTCGGTAAAGTACAGCAAGATCAGCAGGATTGTATTGCCCACGGCATACAGGCCATAGCCCACACACAGCGTGCGGAAATACCCGTGCATCAGGTTGTTGAAGCCCAACGGCAGGGCCGAGAGCACCGTGGTCTCGAGCGAGATGACCGCTGCCGTCACAAACAGCTGCTTGAGCGCGCAAAACCGCAACTCGCGGTTGAGCGTGGCGAGCATTTCCTCCTCGGCCATCACAATGTCGCCCACCACGCCGCCGTCGTTAAACAGGCTGTAGTAGTCGCGGTAGCGCGGATAGAAGTTGACCTCGACCGAGACCACAAAGTTGACGGTCGTGACCAGAATGGTCAAAAACGCAATGAGCGCCGGCACATCGTGGTAGGGTGCGCCATAAAACAAGCCCTTGACCTGCACGCCAATGGGGCCGGCCCAAATAATTACCAGATGTGCAAAGAGTCCCAAGTTGGTAAACAGGCCCGTGAGCGCGAGCGGCAAAAATTGGTCGAGCCACTGCAAAAAGAGCCAGGGGCTGCGGTCGCTCTGAGGGAAATACCGGTACAGCAGCACCACGTCCCAGGCGAGCATCACACCGTAGCCCAGGGCAATCGAGCCCAGCAGGCCCTCGACGGGCGGCAGCCCCAGTGCCAGCGCGGCCAAGGCACACAGGCACGCCACGCCAATGGCCGCGGCAAAGCTGCACAGAATACCCCGGTAGTCCTTAATGGCCGTGAGGTAGCTCATGCCGTTCCAGTTAACGATCATAATGTTGAACAGCCACAGGCACAGCAGCCCCTGAAGCAGCGTGGCGCCCGAGAACAGCAAAAAGACGCCGTAGAGCACCGTACCCACAACGAGCATGATGGCGTTGGAGCCCCAAAACGAGGGCAGAATCTCTTCTTCGCGCTCGGCAAACAGCATGTCAGCCAAAAAGCGCGTGACGGGCATGGAGAAAAAGCTCGTGAGCGTAAGCGACGCCAGCAGCGTATACGTCACCATGCACACCAGCAAGTCCTGGTTAGTGCGACCGACGCCCCACAGGCTGCACAGCACCAAAATGCCCACCTGCAGCAGCACACCCAGCAGCATGGGTCCCGTGCACACGACGCCGGCGTAGCCATAGGCGCGCATCGTAGCAAACAGACCCTTGCGCTTAAACAGGCGTTTGAGCTCAAAACCGATTCCGGCCACCGGCTACTCCCCCTCTCTGGGCAGGTCAAACGCACGCGCCGTCTCGTCGTACAGCGCGCGATAGTTGGCGAGCATCTGCTCGTGTAGGTAATAGGTCGCCACGCGACGCTGGCCGCGCTCCCCCATTTCCAGGCGACGGGCACGGCTCGCACACATGCGCTCCATGGCATCGGCCAGGCCCTTGCGATACATGGGCGGGCTCACGAATCCGGCCACGCCAAAGTCGTCGCCCGGGGCGCCTTCGAGCAGCTCGCGGCAGCAGCCCACCTCGGTCGTCACGCAGGGACGACGCGCGGCGAGCGACTCCAGCACGCTGAGCGGCTGGCCCTCGGAGATGCTCGTCAAAATGGTAAAGTCGAGCTTCTCCATGTACTCGACCACGTTGACGCGACCGGTAAAGATCAGGTCGCACACACCCAGGGTGTCAACGAGTGCATGGCACTCGGCACCGTACTCCTCGTCATCCACGCCGCCCATGATGTGCAGGCGCACGTGCGCCAAGCGCTCGTGCAGCTCAAAGAAGGCATAGATCATGGTCTTGACGTCCTTGATGGGCGCCAGGCGCACCACCGCGCCAATGTCCACCCAGCCATCATCGGGCTTTAAGGGTATGTCCTTAAAGCGGTCAAACTGGATGCCGTTAGGGATAACCAGGCATTTTTCTGCATCGCACCCCATATCGATCTGCGTCTTGCGCGCGTTGTGGAACAGGCTCGTCACGCGGAAGGCACGACGGTAGATCTCCTCCGAAAGCAGGTAGAAAAAGCGAATCCAGCGGTCCTTAAACGACGGCACCACCCAGTCGGCGCGAATGATCTCTTCCTCGCGCTCGCGCGTATAGATGCCATGCTCGGTCAGCAGCACCGGCGCATGGGAAACGCTCGAGCCCAGGCAGGCGAGCAGGCCACCGTAGCCGGTCGAGATGGCGTGGTACACGTCGGCCACTGGCACCTCACTGCCCAACAGGTACAGCACGGGCAGCAACATGGAGCGCATGGTGTGGAATGCGTCGGCAAAGGGCGTGTAGGGATACTCGGCCAGGCACACGTCGCGGAAGATATCCATAAACGTGCGGCTCTGCAAAAATGAGAGCGGATGCACGCGACGGCGCTGGAAGATATCGAACAGCACATCCCAGTCCGGATTGGAGAGCGACACCAAGCGACGCAGTGCCTCGCGCTCGAGGTCGTTAAAGTCGACCTCTTCCTGCTCGCCCGAGAGCCGCAGGGCATCGTCCAGGAACACCTCGTGCACCTCGACCACGTTGCCGGGCAGCTCGTAAACAAACTTGCTGCGGTCGGCGGCATGCGCGCCGATCACCCACAGCACAAACTCGTGCTCAGGCATAGCCGTAATGTAGGCGTGCATCCAGGTAGACACGCCGCCATGCACGTACGGGAAGCAACCCTCGAGTACTAAGCAGATTCTCATTTGTCGCCACCCTCCTTGCGCTCGATCGTCACGGTCTTGTCCGTCGCTTTGACCAGGTACAGATCGCCCGTCAGATGCGTAATCTCACCACCCGCGACTGCACCCGGCTCGCCGTTATTGGCGCGAAACATGAGCCACGCCTCGTCGTGGAAGTTACCCAGATTGAGCGTCCAGGCATCCGCGGTCGAATCCACGCTCACCGTCAACGATGCAAAGCGCTGGATGGCGCCCGAGCACTCGGAGCCGGTCTGGCGACGCAGGTCGGGCGCCGACTTGGTAAGCCAGTCCAGGTAGTCGGTCAGGCCGCCCTTGTAGACCTCCCAGCCCTGCCTGGCGCCGCGATCGGGATCGAGTAGGTCGTCCGGGTGCATAAAGTGCGTGCTCACGTAGTGCATGTTGAGCTCGGACATGGCGGCCAGGCGCATGTAGGGATTATCAACCATGCTGCCCGATACAATACGCGGCTGCTCCACAATGCCGTCGCTCGCCACGCTAAACTCCTGCACGTACGGCAGATCGGTGCCATCCTCAAAATACGTACTGGCGATGGTCTTAATGCGCGGAACGTCGGCGCCGATAAGCTTGCGCGCGCGGACCGAAAGGATATTTGACGGCGGCACGTAGACCGAGCCGTGCGCGTTGGGCAGGACATCGTCCTGGAAGGCAATGAGCTCGTTAAGCGATGCAACGAGCGTCTCCTTGTTCTTCCACGTCTTGTAGTCGTACAGCGTGCCATAGTCGGTATCCCAGAGCGCGAGCGGCTGATGGTTGTAACCATGAAAGCCCAGCTCTCCGCCCATCTGCAGCAGCATGCCACCAAAGTAGCGGAACTGCGTGGTATCGGGCTGGCGCGCAGGCTCGGCCTGGTTGACCGCGTTCTCGTAGTTCTCGATCATCACGCCGGTATAGCGAATGTCGTACTTTTGCGCGAGCTTTTGCAGATCGGGCCACCAGACCTTGACATAAAAGTCGGCGATGGAAAGCCCATAGTCGCGCTTGATGTAGGTGCCATCGCCCGAGGGCACGGGACTGGGAAAGTCGTCCAAGCAGAATACGGCGCTGTTGATGACCGGGTAGGCTGTGGCATCGCCCAACAGGCTAATCGCCGCAGCGAAGAAGCCACGCATGACCTTGTCGTAGATGCCGATGTTACAGACCACGGTGCGACCGCTGCCGCATTCATTCGACCAAATGAGCGGGACACCCGCATTGCCGGTCGTTGCCCACACGCGCGCCGTATCGCGCAGCGACACCGAAAGCGACGAATCAAAGGGGTCCGAGAACTCGTAGCGCTCTCCCCCACCCAGCATAAAGTCCTCGCTCGGCACGATACTTTCTGCAGCCACATATTCGTAGCCCGCCGATTCAATGCCAAGCTTGGGGGCAATCACCTGCAGGTAGGTCGAATTATCCGGCGGCATGGCGAGCATGAGCGAGCCGCCGGCGCTCACCCAGCTCATGATGTCGGTCAGATGCGTACCGAGCGCATCGAGCGACGGCATCAGTAAAATCACGCGATCGAAAGATGTGAGGGAAGGAATCGCATCAACACCATCGGTGGCAATATCCACGTCGCGGCGGGCGATCTTCATGTCAAGCAGAATCTGGTCAAACTGCTCTTTGACATCCTCGACACCCGCCTGGTCGGTATCGGAAATGACGAGGCACGTGGGCTTTTGGCCAAACATCGCCGAGGAGGCCGGCACCGCGTCGTTGGCGGCGAGCATGCCCAGCTTGTGCTGTCCGGCGCTGTACTGCACGCCGGCTCGCTCCACCAACAGCACGGCGGCCATGGCGATAAAGACCGCCCATACCACGAGCAGCCCCATCCAGCGAAAATGGCCCGCACGCTCGCGGATATGCTGCACCACGCTCATCGGGCTTCCCCTCCTTCACGCCAAAAGCCCAGCTTCTCACGGTTCTCGGCGCTCAAATACACATGTTGCTTATCAACGGCATCAATCACCCGCCGCACCATCTCGCCGTCGCGGCGCAATACGGCCAAGCGCAGGCACAACATCCAAACATCTTGCTCATCGGGGGCATCGGCCACCAACCGCTCGGCAACGTCTTCTGCCTCATCAACCTCACCGGCATCGGCCAGCGCCGTGGCATAGCGAACACGCAGGGCAAGCCCGTCCTCGCGCTCACAGCGACGTGCAAGCAACCGTGCATACTGCTGGCGCTGAATTTGAGCCACACGGCCCTCGGCCAAGCCGGACGCAAGATACGTACCCAAGTAGTCACAGTAGACATTAAGGTTTTGCGCACTCGGATCGGTCTTAAAGGCACGCTCCAGCTGCTGCAGCTTAAGGTCGGACTCCTTGGAAATCTGAGCCACTGCCGTCGCGGCATAGTGCGCGACCTCAACGTCGTCGTTGAGTTTTGCCGCCTGAAGCTGTGCCAGGTACGCATCCGGATCCTCGGTAAGCATAGAGAGCATCAGACGGCGGCGGTCACCCGGGTCGTTGACGATCAGTGCTTCCTCGAGCGGCACCACGCCATCATCGCCCTCGCGTCCCTGCACGAGCATACTGCGATGCATGTCGTCGTTAATGCGCAGGGCCTCCAGCGTGGTGTCCTTAAGGTCGTCACCGAACACCGCGCTGCGAACCGAAAGCAGCACCACCAGCAGCGGGCCCCACAACGGTACGAGCACCATCACGGCCAGCATGTGCCCGCGCACCGGCAGCAGGCCCAGTTTCATAAGCGTCCACAGCACCAAACACACCAGCGCATGAACTAATAGCAGTACGGTAGCAACGACAAGCGAGATCAAGCGGCCTCCCCCTCACCGTTGTCAGCGGGCGCGATGCGCTGCAGCAGGGCCACAACATCCTCGCTGGCAACGGGTTCCACCGTAATGTGCTTGGCGGCCAAGCGCGCACAAATTACCGGCAGGTCAGCCTCGGTCGCCTGACGCATGAGCAGGTAAAGCGTGTCTCCATCGACCAAGCCCGCAGCGTCACTCTCACGAATCGCCGGCCCAATCGCGCCGACCAGCTCGCCAACAGGCTCCATGCCCGGCACCACGCGCAGGAGCAGATAGCTCCCCATCTTGCCGTCAGCCATCGCCTGTTCGGCAGCAAGCTCTTTGCCAAAGGCCGCCTGTTTGAGCACGCACGTGCCGGCAACGCAGCACTTATCCTGTGCCATGGCCTCGTAATCGAAAGCGCGTCCCAACGCACTTTCCACCAAGCCGCACAGGATGCGGAACAGGTTTTGGTAGTACAGGGTCATTTGGCCTTCGGCCACGTGGCGCACAAAGATCAACACGGCGGGGGCTCCATCGCGCTCGATCGTATAGCCAAACATCGGAAGCCCCGACGTAAGCGCGCGGTTCACCCACAAACCCGAGATCGCACCTTGGAGCACGGGCGCAAGGTCATCGAACGAGCGCGAGCGCGGCACATCGTTGGAAATCGCCGGGCTCGCCGCTACCAGGCGCGCAAATGCCCCGCCCGAAACATGGTAGATCGTCACCGAATCGCTCTCGAGAATCTCGCCCAGCAGCTCGCAGCACTTGCGGTATATATCGCGCGGGTTGAGTACGTCGAGCTCCTGTGTCACGGCAAAGATCTTGCCAAAGCTGTCGTGGCGCCCCACAATCTGTCGCTTATAGGCACGCTTGTCCTCAATCGCGTCGTGATAGAGCCGCGTTAGGAACGTGTTGCGGTTTCGCACAAGCTCGTTCTCGTCACGCTCCGCCTTAATGGCCTCGCTGTTGCGCAGCTGCACATAGCCGCAAATGGCGCCCACCACAAAGTACGCAATAAACGGCAGCCAGTTGGAAGGCTCGTAGAACAGACCCTCGAAGGTGTAACCGTACTGGGTAAAGTAGCTTGCGGCCAAACCCACCGATGCCAGCAGTGCGGCGACCAGGCCAAAGTCGAGCCCGTAGAGTGTGCCAATGAGGACCACATAGAGCAGACGATAGTCGAGCACGTTGAGCTGGGTAGATTGGGAGAACAGATGCTCCAGCACCTCGAACAGCACCCATGCGAAGCCCGTCTCCAGGCATTTAATGGGCAGCGTGCGCAGCTGGATGCGATCGATCGCCGCACGCAAGGGATTGACCTTCTTTGCGCGGCCAGCATCCCAACGCGCTTGAATGGTCGAAAGATCGCGCAGCAGGTCGTAGCGCTGAAACCAGCCATAGCGCACGCGAGCGACGTCGCTGGCGGGCAGGGCGTAGCCGGCAGAATCGCCATAGGCAACGGCAAGGCCGGGGAACAGCGCCTTGAGGGCGTCGCCCACCTCACCCGCCGTGTGATGGAAGGTATCGGCAACGTCGAGTGTCTCAAAGTTACCATCCCAGCTGTCGAAGATGCGGCGTACCAGCACCGCAAGCTCCTCGGCACACAGCAGGGGAAACGGCGCGTCCGCGGCACCTTGGAACGCGACCGAACCGGTCGAGCACGCCTCGAACAGCGGCACCAAGAAGGGGTCGTTGAGCGCCGCGGATGCTGTATAGAGATAGGGGGTGCACAGGATCTTGGCCTGGATGTCATCTTGCGCGGCGTAGTAGCGACAGAGGTCGTTGGCCGCGCGGGCAATAATGCCCTTACCCGTTTGGGCGGCAGCATCTGTGGCATCAAGCGAATCGGCATTGCTCGCCGCGCCGCCAGCAACCTCCGCGCCCGCAGGCCCCGCCACAAACAGCAGCTGCACACGGCGGCCCATGCAGGCACGAAACACCGAGCGCAGCAGCTCAATGTCGCCAAAGGTCTCGGTATGCGGAGTGAGATACGTGGAGAGGTAGACCACGCGGTCGAACTCGTAGGCCTGATCCAGGTGGCGCAGCAACTCTTTCCACGAGCTGTGGGGCGATGACTCGCGCTGCGCATCATCGGCAGCAACAACCTGAACATGGTCGCCGGGAAACGCCTTGGCACAAAAGTCGTCGTCAACATACGCGGTATTGCCAACAACCAGCACCTCCATGGTGCGCCCCCTCCCCAAACTCAGGCCATACAACGAGTCAAACATGCGTATTGTACGCTGTCAATGTAGCCTCCAGGCAACTTATAAAACTGTTTTAGAACATCTTCAGAGGATGGGGCGAGAGGAATAAGCGCGACGAATTGATAGCGAGTAATGGCGACATCTTATAAGACCGACTAAGAAATACGTTCCGTCCGACGCAAGTAGCGATCAAACTGAGGCACAGTAAAATCGACCTCTCCCCTTGCAGCAGAGTAAATCATGCCCTTGCTAATTAATTGAGCTCGCAGGGGTCCAATAGATGAAACGTCTCTCTCCATATAATGAGCTACATTAGCGAGCGTACAAGGAAGCTCGCCGCATCGCACCATGGCAACCAGAAACTCCTTTTGCCTTGGGGTGCATCGATCGTATCGCACGCTAAAGAAACCCTCGTCAAGACGGATGTCCGTTAAAGAAGTGCATTCGAGCACCGTCTCGAGCGAAACACACTTATTATCTGAAGATGTCCAAATGGTCGAGCAAAGCTCCTGAATAAAATATGGATACCCCTCTGTGTAGTCGATGATGGCATCAATCGCTTCATCGGAATAGCTCACATCGAGCTTTTGCGCAGGTTTAACAATGGCCTCAATGGCCTTATCACGAGGAAGCGAATCTACTTTCACAAAGTTAAACTGCCTCTCGGAGTAGGTTTTGGCTTCGCCCAACATCTTTAGAAGCTTGGGTAAGCCGGCACAGCCAAACATAACGGGAAGGCCAAGCTGAGTCGCACGATGGAGTGCGCATGCCAAGGCCTCAAGCTCTTCTTTACTTGCATACTGCAGCTCATCAATTCCAATAAAGATCGAAGCTCCTGCAGCTTGAGCATATTTTCCCAAAACGACAAGCACATCGGTAAAATCGCCAGATAGATTATGAGACGAGGCGAGAGCCTCCCCCAGACCCTCTTCATTAAAGCCCAAAGACAAAGAGCCATCGCCCGCATCAACAGATAACGTTAACGATGTAAACAAGTTCTTAATCTGCTCTAATTTACTCTTAACGAGTTCAATTCTATTGAGCGAAGCCGATAGCGTACAGCAAGCCGAAGCCAAAGGAGCAATCAAACCCTTCTTCTCTTCGACCTCAATATGGCGGACAAGAATACCTTCGTCCTCGGCTATTGATTCAATCGAGTTAAGCAGCACCGTCTTGCCAACGCCCCTAAGGCCGTACAAAACGAACGAACGGCTCTGATAGTTTGCAGCAAGCGCCTTAAGCTGAAGAGAAACTGATTCAAGAATATCGTCGCGCCCAGCAAGATATTTGGGCATCGCGCCGGCACCGGGCGTATACGGATTGCGAAAATCAATCATTGCAAGCTCCTAGGGAAAAACGACCGCCCGGAAATTTACTACAAATCAAACCAAGACAACGATAATGCGATTCGAATAATAGGAGGCGTAACCAGGCGCAAATCAACTGGCGCTTCACGATAAGGCATTGTAACGAATAGAACAGAAAGAGTAGCCTTATCACCATTCACGTCGAATCATAATCAACTCGATAGATAAGTAGCTAAAACGTGATAAATATTGAATTCAGATAATCTTCATATAGATTAATGTACATTCCTTCGAAAGGATGTTATTTACTCATTGACCGCTCAGCCATGTGCCAGGCAATTACTTTAAATAAACCAAACGAAACTAGAACAATCCCTGTCAATTTAAAATACTCAATGCAAGAGCCTGCAATTGTAATTGAGTCAGCAGCGTTTAAATGGTATGACGCATATACTGCGGCACAAGCGGTAACGATAAAAGCGAACACCGTCATAACCAGCATTACAACCACAGCATAATGCGCCATCGATAACACAAGATCGAGCAGGCGACGCTTCCCATAATTAGAAGCTACCTTCGCAGCCCTTAAATAAAGAGAGTCCTTCACTTCAGCGTCTGTTGAGTTATTGGCAAGCGTAATTAGATCTTCAAGTTCATCTTTAGCAGAAGGAATCAATGTCTTTTTGCCCGCGAAAAACGCCAACACCGATCCAAAAGCCCCACTAAAAACAGATGCAAGAAACTCAAACATACTATTGCTTTCCCTTTAGAATTGCTTAAATACCTTATAAATAGTGGCTACAAACAAACTCAACGTAAACATCAAATGCCAAACGCTATGCAACCGCGGAAACGATGTCTTGATTCAACTCGATATCAAAAGGAGCCCTTGCATCAATATGAATACGGGAGGGCATCTCACAATACTTATCACTGAGATCGAAGACCTCAACGCCAATAACGGAGCCATCGCAATCATACATAACGGTAATACCAGAAGGAGTATCCTCAAGTGCAGAGCAAGACGACAAGGATGCATTGCGTTTACAAAGGACATATAGAACATCAGCATACCCTTCGTACCGGCTATCAATAGCGCGAATAGCCATATCTAATCCTCCTTTTGATACTTAACACCATAAGAAGAAACAGGTTTCTCGTATCGACTCCACGATATAACAGTTCCTTTATGAGGGTCGTCACGAAAATCAACAATAGCGCGCGAATACTGGTAGTCTTCTTGCTCCTCAATCTTATAGTAAATATCGCGATCGGCCTTTTGAGCAGATTCATCAATTCTATCAGGATCGGAAATAACAACACGCACATCTTGCGTAGATAAAAACTCTGGGGGAACGGGATGCTTACCCATAGATTCTCGCGCCTGTTCGATAGGCTTAAGCATCATTACTTCACGTCCCAAGGGGTCTATTTCCGTCCAGTCAATATCAAACGGATCGACATAACTTCTAAGATTACGCCTAATTGGCTTTGTCATAAGGCTCGGCTTTCCAATCCTTTGTATGACGAATAAGCATGTCACGCAAAGCAATAAGGCTTTCATTTGTCATGTAAACGCGAGAAGCAAGCACGCCTTGAAGGGTCGAATCATCAACTTCACCTTCAATTTGAATAAAATCGAGCCTTGTTACCTGGTTCGACGTCTGAGCAAAAACAAGGTCAGCAAACACACCGCGCCTTATATCAGAGTCAGCCGTAATTTGCATACTCCTATCATCTTTGTCCATAACTTCTTCCTTTCCAAAACAACATCATCCTATACTTATGCCCAATTTCATCAAAGGTGAAAACGGGAAGAGCGCGTGAAACCGTATGAATTAATTACCTGCGTTTAGTGTACTTGAGATTCAGACAGAAAGGACCCGCAAACACAAAGGAGTGTCAGTATGGCAAAAATGACAACATGATAGCTATGCTGACCTGCTCCTTTTGGCAGCCGGCAAATTAATCGGTTTCACTCGTCTAAAATGTTGCTCAGGCAGTGCTGCGGCTACACCAAGATGGTCGCCAACATGCTCGAGGGCGTCGAGGTGCGCTGCGGCGTGGAGTACAAGGAGCTGGCCGCCGCCGAGCCCGATATCGCCGCCAAGACGGTCTACTGCGGACCCATCGACGCGTTCTACGACTTCAAGCTGGGCACGCTGGAGTACCGCAGCCTGCGCTTCGAGACCGAGACGCTCGACGAGGCCGACCACCAGGGCGTGGCCGTGGTCAACTACACCGTGCGCGAGATCCCCTACACGCGCATCATCGAGCACAAGCACTTCGAGTTCGGCACGCAGGACAAGACCGTCATCACGCGCGAGTACCCGGCCGACTGGAAGCCCGGCGACGAGCCCTACTACCCCATCAACGACGCCAGGAACGAGGCCCTCTACAAGCAGTACGAGGAGCTGGCGGCGCAGGAGGGCGACGTGATCTTCGCCGGTCGCCTGGGCGGCTACAAGTACTACGACATGGACAAGGCCATCGCCGCGACCTTCGAACTCGTCCGCAACGAGCTGGGCGTGGGGCCGACGGGGGCTTAAACAAGGCGGCCACAAACACACAAGCAGGTAGTCCGGTACAGTTCATTGCTGTGCTGGGCCTATTCATGGAGCGATCGAAACGCGCCATTTCCATTTGAACAAATAGGCTGCAAGTCATCCCCATGTCTCGCAACCGTGTTAAAGCAATAGCATGCCCATATGCCTCAAAAAGGAAAGACCCGACATAATAACCGGGTCTTCAAAAACTCTATTGGTGCTCCATGGCGGATTCGAACCGTCGACCTTGGGATTAGAAGTCCCCTGCTCTATCCAACTGAGCTAATGGAGCATAAAAGCTGCACGTCTAAGCGGGTACAAGTTCGCGCGACTAAAAGATTATAACCTACTTGAACTGGTCGTGGTACGCCTTGCAGACCTCATCCACGGGACCATCCATACGCAGGTCGCCCTTCTCGATCCATACGGCACGCTGACAAATGCGCTCAACCTGCTCCATGGAGTGCGACACAAACAAAACGGTAACATCACCGCTCTCGATGAAATGCTGAATACGTCGCTCGCACTTCTGCTGAAAGAAAACGTCGCCGACCGAAAGCGTCTCGTCGACAATCAGGATATCCGGCTCGGTAATCGTGGCGATAGCAAAGGCAATACGCGCGACCATGCCCGAAGAAAAATTCTTCAGAGGCATGTCGACAAAGTCTTTGAGCTCAGCGAACTCGATGATTTCGTCAAAGCTCGCATCGATAAACTCTTTGGTGTAACCAAGTAGCGCACCGTTCAGGTAGATGTTCTCACGCGCGGTAAGCTCCGGGTCAAAGCCGGCACCAAGCTCAATCAACGGTGCAATATTGCCGTGAACCTTAACCTCGCCTTCGCTGGGCTCCAAAACGCCGGCGATGATCTTGAGCATCGTAGACTTGCCGGAACCGTTGGTGCCTACAAGGCCAACGACCTCACCGCGATGCACATCGAACGAAATGTGCTTAAGCGCCCGGAACTCCTCAAAGAACAGCTCGTGCTTAGCGAGTTTAATGAAGTACTCCTTGAGATTCGTAAGCGACTCAGACGCCATGTTAAAGATCATGGTGACGTCTTTGACCTCAACAGCAAGGGGCTGCTTGCTGTAATCAATAGCAGATTCAGTCATAAACAGCACTCCTTAGATGTAGAGAATAAACTTATGCTCGGTCTTATGGAACACGGTATAGCCAACAGCAAGGGCAAGAATAGCCCAAGCAACACACAAGCCAAAGGTAAGCGCGGAGGGCACCGTATTGAACAGGAAAATATCACGCATAAACTGCAGGTAGTTGTACATGGGATTCACCACAACAAGTACCTGAATCCAACGAGCCATTTGACCAATAAAATCAGTCGTCCAGAAAATAGGCGTCAGATACATCCAGGCTGTGATGACAACAGTCCACAGATGCATAATGTCGCGGAAAAAGACCGCCAGTGCCGACAGCATCATGCCTAAGCCCATGCAAAAGCACATAAGCAACAGCAAGCAAACCGGCAGCAGAATTAAATGCCAGGTGGGCATAACATGGAACCAAAGCATGACCAAAGCGACGGCAACCAAAGAGAAAGCAAAGTTAACAAGCGAAAACAATACCTTCTGCACTGGGAATACCCAGCGATGCACTTTAACCTTTTTCAACAAAGAGGAGGCCCATATGATGGACATCAGCGCCTGATTCGTTGACTCGGACATGACGGAGAACGTCACGTTACCGACAATCAAGTACAGCGGATACATCTCAGGCGTAATGGAGCCATTACGACCTTGAGCAAAAATCGTCGAAAACACGATCGACATAACAATCATCATCAGCAGCGGGTTAAGCACGGACCATGCCACACCCAGAACGCTGCGACGATATTTGATTTTAAAATCTTTGGTGACAAGCTGCTTAAGAATGAACTTGTCCTTTTCAAAATCATTTTTAGCGTGAGAGGCCGGTTTAGCCACCGCTTTCTGACTCTCTACGTTGTCAGCCACGGACCATCTCCTTGTCTCGTAAAACATAACAGTGGAAAGTATAGCCCTCCCACGTTGACGATAACCCACCGCAACAAATCTGGAAAACTAACCCATATCTAAGTAACAAGGTGAACGATAGGTATACTTTTGACCAGTTAAGTCGTAAGGAAGGCCCCACATGGACTGTTCGAATATCGCCGTCATTATCCCCTGCTACAACGAAGCGCTGACGATTGGCAAAGTTGTCGACGATTTTCATCGAGAGCTACCCGGTGCAGTTGTCTATGTTTACGACAACAACTCGTCCGACGGCACTTCACAAATCGCCAAGCAGCACGGGGCTACGGTGCGCCACGAGTCCAGGCAGGGCAAAGGCAACGTGTGTCGCCAAATGTTCCGAGATATCGATGCCGAGTGTTACTTGATGGTTGACGGCGATGATACGTACCCCGCCGAAGCCGCTAAGTTACTCTGCGAGCCCATCCTTGCCGGCGAAGCAGATATGACTGTTGGAGATCGTCTTTCAAACGGCACCTATGCCGAAGAGAATAAACGAGCCTTTCACGGGTTTGGCAACAACCTTGTTCGCGCCATGATCAAGTGGATTTACGGCTACAGCTTTGACGATGTGATGACCGGCTACCGAGCCATGAGCAAGCCTTTCGTCAAAACCTTCCCCGTCTTGAGCGAGGGCTTCCAGATTGAAACCGAGCTCTCTATACACGCCGTCGACCACCGCTGGCGCATTCAAGACGTGCCGGTGGAGTATCGAGATCGACCTGCCGGCTCCGAATCCAAACTCAACACGGTCAGCGACGGCATCAAGGTCATCGCAATGATCGGGACGCTCTTTAAAGACTATCGTCCGCTCAAGTTCTTTACCCTTATAGCGCTCATCTTTGCCATCATAGGCCTTGCCCTCGGAATTCCAATTGTTGCTGAGTACTTCCAAACCGGCTTAGTCCCCCGCTTCCCCACCGCCATACTTGCGGCCTCATTCATGTTCCTGTGTGAATTGAGCTTGGCAACGGGACTTATCCTCGACTCGGTTGCGAAGGTTGAACGAAAGCAGTGGGAGCTACAAGCCTATAAAACCTATTCAAAATAAGAAGAGGTCCGGACTTAATCCGGACCTCTTCTTATTTAAGACCTAAATACTTTTCCCAGAACTCTCGTGAAGTCATGTACGGCATGGCATCTTTCCATGCCTCCCTGACGCTCTTACCTTCTTTACGGTATCGCGCCATCAGTTCGTGCTCTCGGCGGCGAATACTCTTGAACCGCGCTTGATCCATCGTTCGAACCGACCCCTTCTCACGAGTCGGATCAAGAAAGACCAGCGTCTTGCAACGCGTCGAGTTGCCCTCAAGCGTACAGCTGCCGTTCTTGACCACATAGCCGGGCTTTCCGCGCAACAGCGCATCGGGGAGATAGTGTTTGTCGTAAGGAATGGATCTCCAGTACTTCATAAACCTTGAAGGATGGAATTCCAGATTAACATTAGCGAGCACTTGCTCCGTAACCCCGGCCTTGCGAAGAAGCTTAGGATCCATTTGGGAAACAGGAATCATTTTTTCGTTTAGCTTACCCTTGCCGATCATCGTCGCGGCGCCATCAAGCTTCTGAAGATACTCAGGACCACGCAGATAATCTTCAAAGCCATCGAGAATAAACTCGGCAGCCTGATAGTCCATATCGCGCAAGTTCTGACGTACCCCTCGCTGAATACGAAGGGCAAACATCTTCTCGTCAGCACAATCATCGAGAGCAATCATGGCAAAGAAGTTGCGGAAGTACTGGTAGCAATCAACCGAAGCGCGGAAGCGGCCCTCAAAGCTTGCATGCCACACGCAAATGCAATTCATGGTCATGTAGACAGGCTTATTGCGAATGCCAAACTCAACGTCGTCGCAGCGGATGAAGAAGGGCATGGGAAGGCCATTCTTTTCGATAGCCTTCACCGGAATGCAGCTATACCACCAGGCTCCATAAGCCTGGTCAACCTCAACACACGTGCGCTCGTTTTTGAGAATATCGGACAGCTTACCAACATCCAAATCCTCTTTTACGCGACGATAGGCACCAGTAGTCGCCACATACGAGACATCCTCGAACTGACGAGTAGGGTCCTCCATTGAGAGCATGGCGCCGTTAATAAAGGCATCCTTATATTTTCCCTTCGCAAGAGAGAGGAGATTGTACGTACGGAACAAACTCTCGGGCATGATGGAGACATCGTCATCCATCAAAATGATATGCGTGAACTGACCAGGAGTTTCGGTAACCGCCATCATTCCACGTGCAAATCCTCCCGAACCGCCTGTGTTGGGATTCGAGAGAACGGTGACTAGCTCATCTGAAAGTGATGCAGAATCGAGCGTTTGCCCATTGTCGACGACAAACATGTGGAAGTGGTCGTGGATAGGACCATCCTCGTTAGAAATGCCGGATTTAACGAGCTCGATATTAGGGAGAATGTACTGTTCATTCTTAAACGTGGTGGTAGAAAGAGCAAGATTGATCGGGTTAATTGAGTCCTCAGGAACATCAGTCAGATAAGAGGCGTTCAAAAGGTCTACGGAATTGCCCTCATCACTCTCAATCCTAAAACCGATTAAGTCGTAGCCGACTGTATCAATATCAATATCGAGAACGCAAGGATCAACTCGATCGCCAACAAAAGGATTCGATTTAAGCTCAACAGGATTCAGCTCGCCAGATCTCACCCCATGAACGACAGCCCGGCCTCTGCCAAATAAAGCCAAATGCAAGACGACGCTGTCAACAGACGCATATCGGTGCCATTTGCCAGCAGATAAGCCATTCACATACGTCAGAAAGTCAACGTGTCCATTGACATGAAGTGAATGAATGTCGTCATCATATAAGGCATCACCGGAGAGCACGCGATAGTAGAGTTCGGGAAAATCTTTTGCATGCTTTTCAACTTTAAGTACAACATTCGCAAGTTTAAACTGCATTTTAGATACCTTAATCAAAGTCGTTATAGCTGCTCATTACATTCGTCGACAAGGTTGTTCATCGCGGAGCGAACATCAGGATCAGATAAAATATCCCAAACCATGGCTTAACCATCCCAACGACAGACAGTGTACGAAAGCTATTGTCTCATATGATACAAAAGAATGAGTGGGCCCCACTTTAAAACCCACTCACATGAAGACTACTCCGACGCCTCTTTCAAATACTGTTTCCAGAAATCAATCGAAGTAAAGACATCTCTATACGAAGCGTATTCGGCATAAATCTTATCTTTGTTACGCTTAAATTCCTTCTCGGCTTTACGAAAACGAGTCCAAACCTCTTTGAATCGTTTCTTATCCATATGTCTAATGGCGCCCTTCTTATTTGGCATATCCACCACAATAAGCGTGTCAACATCCCTGATTTTACCGGCGGGATAAACCCATCCCGCAGCATCAATAACAGCGACTTTGCCCCTACGCTTCGATGAGTCGTTAACAAAACGGTGGCCATTAATGGTCAGATAATCCTTAAATGCCTGCAATCTAGACCTGTCGCCCTCAAGACTCAAATTGCCAAAAGTCAGTTGCGTCAAGTCGACGCCCAATTCTAGTGCCTGAGGGATGAGCTGCTCGATGGGAATCAATTGTTCCCTTTCACGATTTGCCGCCATAAAGCGAGATTCAGCAACAGGATGAGAAATCCACTCCGGACCTCTCAGAAAATCTTCAAAACCTTTTACAGCAAGAGTAGCTTCATCGTAATTAAATTTCTTCAAGTCGAGCTCAACTTCACGACGAATCTCATAAAGAAAATCAGAGAGAGGCGCAGCGCCAGTTGTCGCCTGACTGATTAGCGTATTTCGGCTTACCTGATAGCGCTCCACGGCAGCACTATACTTAAACTTAAAGGAATTATGCCAAACGCAAATACCATTCATGGACATGAACTTGGGTTTACAACGAAGAGCGTACTCGGCGTCATCCGAACGAACAAATAAGGGCAAGGGCAACCCCTCACGTTCTATCGTTGCGGTAGGTATAACGCAATACCACCAGCCTGCATACTGCTGAACAGTATCCTCATAAAGCCCGGTTGGTGCCTTATAAATCTCGGTTTCAACAACATCATGAAGCGAGGTCATATAACCTACGGGCTTCAGTGGAGAGAAAGTTCCTTTAGCAGTAAAGAACCCCAAATCTTCGGTACGTAAATTGGGTTCTTCCAAGCTCATCATGGCGCCAGATAAAAAGGCATCAATATATTCTTCTTTGAGGAGAGAAAGCAGGCTGAACGTGCGGATAAAGCTCTCGGGAAGAACCTCAACATCATCATCCATGAGCAAAACGTGCGTCGCTTTCGGAGACTGCTCCAGTGCCTCAATCATGCCACGAGCAAATCCACCGGAACCACCGACATTAGGATTGGGATGAATCGAAATGCGATCCGATCCAGAGTTGCAGTCTAACGATCTGCCGTTGTCCACAACATGGACATGAAAATGTTCCGAAATTGACTCTTTACCAGAAAGAACCCCCTCTTTGATGAGATTCAGATTGTTAAGGACGTACTGTTCTTTTTTAAATGTCGTAATAGCAAGAGCTAATTCGATTGGATGAATGCAGCAAGGATCAACGTCCGCATAATAATAGGCATCATCAAGCGTCAAATCGCCGGAACTTTCAATGCCGAAGGAATGAAGCGTTTCACCAGTCTGCTCGGTAATTTCGATATCAACAGAAGCCCAAACGTCAGAAGAAGGGAAGCTGTGATTGGAGTCCGGGACAGCACGAGAGCTCCAATCAAGATTTCCAACGGTCCTCTCCTGAAGATCGAAACCAGCACCCCGATATTTGAAATGAAGATAAAAGGAGCCAGCATTTGAGTACTCTTTCCATTTCATTATAGAAAGAGAATTAAAATAAGTAGAAAAATCAATCCAAGAAGAACCCAATAATCTCAGAGAAGATGGGGAATCAGAAATCGCCCTACCGGCTAGTTCTCTAAAAGAGAGAGTCGGGAATTGATCAAGCGCCTGATTACCACTGAAGATAAGATTCGCCAACTTAAACTGCATGAGGCTCCAATTTCAATTGATACTAAAACAATAATTACTCTAAATCGATGCGATACAGCCTTGAATGCCCCGATTTTTTTAATAGTGTAAACCCAGGAGTCTTATCGTTAATCTCCTCGATACCATCCCAGTCATCCGGGTTATACGTAAAAGCATGAGCTCTTGATTTACACTTATCGGAATCGAGCAATAGCACATATCGGGCACCAGATGCTTTAACGGCCTCCTGTATCTCCAAATTCGCCCCGAACTTATAGAGTCCATGCCTTATAGCCCTGCTGGCAGACGGTTCATTAGGATCATGCTCGGGAGAGCTGTTTATAGAGCGATAATACACCTGAATGTCAGAAGACCCATAAAGAAAGACCGATCCGTCGTAGGGTGAATTTAAAACCACGGAATCGCCCACGATTTCCTTTATAGATGATGCAAACCCTAGCTCTTTCGCGTTCAATTCCTCTGGATTGCTCATGTCATAATTCTGTTTAATTACATTCCTTGTTTTGCCAAAAACCATTTCAACATTGAACAAACCCGGTATCCGAAATGAGGGATAGAAAACAGTCGCAACAAATAGCACGACAAACATGGCGGGATAAAGTCTATCGATCGATCCGGCTGACAAATGCTTACTATTAAGAAGCCTCTTTCTTAAGTCGTCGAAAACAATCGAAGCTCCAAAAACCGCCAGTGGGAACGCAGCTAGAGTACACAATGTGGCCGTCCGATAAGGATCCGTATACCAAAACCCAGCAAACCACGGTTTAAATACCGCTTCCGTAGCTCCAGTTGAAAAATGAATGACTAGAGAGAGAAAATAGGAAATTGACATCCAACGAAGCGCACAGCGCTGCAAAGTAAAGAACAAACCCACAAGGACGAATAAGCCAAGGACCAGATTGCTGGGCGCATCCGGAGAGAACGACTGGCAAAGATAATTGACCAACATTTGTGAAGCCGACGTGTAGTGATTCCAGCTAACGCCAACAACTCCCTGCATCATGGGTAAATTATATGCAACCATCCAAGCGATGACAAAGCAAGCAAATAAGCCCGACGCAGCCGCAATTGACTTAAACGGAGATGGGTTCCTCGCAACGCAAAAGGCATAAAGTCTTGAAACTGCATACGGAAGCATCAAAACGCCAACAGAAAAGACACCATTGGGCTGAAGCAAGAACAGGTCGATCAAGCCGACAATAAACAAAAAAGACAACAACAGCCTATCTTGAATAGAAGGACATTCGCCTGAAGTTAGACACATGAATACAGAGCAAACTGAACAAACAAGACAAAAGGCGGCAAGATTTGAATATAGGACACCAAAGGTAAGCAGCCTCCACGGAAATGCATATGCGGAGATGCAGACCAACGCCCCCAGCGCAAGACAAGTCTTCTTTTTAGCAATAACGCTCAAGAATGCAAAACAGCCCATCGGAAATACGAAGGCGACAAATGTAAAATTAACTGCATTAATAGCGACAGCAGCGCTAACAGAAAGGACATTGCAGACTAGCGCGCAAATAACATGCCATGCAGCAGGATAAAACCCAGCTGCAGTGGGGCCGTATCCAGGAACGGTTGGGTAAACACTGATTCCCGCAGGAGAATAACAGCCAGTGGTAGCAATTGCATGGATCTCATTGAGGTGGTATGAATTGTCTATCGACACTGAAAAATATTCAGGCGAACCGAGAACGGATACAAAGACATATAAAGCAGCAATAAAACCGACGACTAGGTACAGGGCTTGATGGAAATCAGCGTCTTTAGTATTCAAATAACCAGAACAGGATCCCGCAGACATCTGAACAGGCCCCGCACAGCGCCAAACAAAAGATGCGACCAAAACAAATACCGGAATCGCTAGTTCAAGGCAGATAAAAACCCATACGTTAATAGATTGAAATAATGTCGAAGTAATAACGCCGGTCACACAAGTAATGAAAATAGAAACAATTGGGGCAATTGCTAATTTTGGCAACCGAATTCTCCTAAAAGGGAAAAGAAGAAGATATCCAGGGAAAAACAGAAGGAAACAAGCCGCCGCAATCGCGCCAATAAATGAAATCCATATGCTCATATACAATCCAATTACCTAAAAGCAGTTACTATTCATCCAAAGCAACCGCCTGAACAAGAGAGTTCAAGCGCTCCTCCAACTTAGACAAGCGCAGGGAATTGCAGAAATCACGCACGATGAGAACAGCGATCACGTACAAAAACACTAAGTTCGAAGGTGAAACAAAACCAAAAAGAGCTGAGCAGGTGATAGCTATTTCAGGGAAAATGCCAAGAATCACAAAGCTCAAGCTAAACAACAGCCAAAAAAGCGAATCCAGAGCTTGCATCTGGGACTTCTTAAGCTTACGGACTACAAATAACAAAACAATAGCAGCGCTGATAATCAGCAACACGCGAAGTGAAATAGACACACCCATCACCTAAACCATTGAACAATAAGAAGCGTTACGAATACCCGAAGCATATACTGCATAGATTTAACCGGATTTAAGTAGCTCTCTCCACCTTGACGTTCACGCATCGAAACCTGAACTTCAGAGACCGAGTATCCTTGTTTTAAAAACAAAGCGAGTGACTCCGGCTCGGGATTAAGAGTGTTGTCGTAATAGTATCTTTCGAGTACAGAGCGACTAAAGAGTCTGAAGCCAGATGTGGGATCACTAATGCGATGACCGGTCAACATCTTAATCAAAACAGTAATCATGCGAGAACCAACCATACGCATTGATTTATCTTTGCGAACAGTCAGAAACCTAGAACCGATAACAATGTCGGAACCAGTATTTACCGCCTTCTCAACAAGGGCAGACAAATACTCCGGACGATGTTGCCCATCAGCATCGAACTGAATCATACAGTCATAACCATGATCGACGGCATACCGGGCCGCGGTCTGGAAACCAACAGTCAAACCACAGTTAATTGGCATATTAATCACAGCACAATGGAGCTTGTTGCATATATCAAGAGTTGAATCGCAAGAGCCATCATTGATAACTATGAAATCAAACTCGCCGGCAACACTTCTCAGCTCTTTAATAGTGTTTTCTATACAGTCTTCCTCGTTAAACGCAGGAATTGCAATAAGAGTCCTAAATCCTTCTGACACAAGCAAACCGTTCTCTAGATAAAAGCAATTTGACCAATTGTTAAACCCAATGGAAAGCTACATCGATACTGGAAGCCGCAAGCTCATCACTAGGCATATCACCGTACATAACGCAATCATCCACATTCGCATCGAAATCACGCATCGCGGCCAGCAGCATTCCCGGGGCGGGCTTGCGGCATTCACACGGGCCCGTGAAATCGGGGTGATGCGGGCAGAAGTACCATGCGTCCACATGGACGCCGAGCCTCTCCAGCTCGTCTTCCATGTAGCGATGGAGACGACGCATGTCGGCCTCGGTGTAGAGGCCCCTGGCGATTCCCGCCTGGTTGGTCACCACGACGACCTTGTAGTCGGGGTCGTCGGAGTAGCCGCGCATGATATCGACCGTGGAGGGGATCAGCTCGAGCTTCTCCGGCTCGTGCAGGTGCCCCGTGTCCACGTTGATCGTGCCATCGCGGTCGAACATGGCGAGCTTCCATTGTCTGGCGAGCGGCGCGAGCATCGTCTGTGCGAGCTCGTAGTCCTCCGGAACCCCGATATCGATGAAGCCGCCGGTACACTCAGCGGCGCGCAGCGCCCCGTCGCCGACGACGCGCTCGAAGTAGTCGCTCTCCAGCGAGAACTTCTCCGGCATGTCGTCGAGGGCGTCCCCGCGCAGCAGGTAGACGCCCGCGTTGATGAGGCCCTCCTCGCACGAGCGCTTCTCGTGGAAGGCGGTCAGGGCGCCTCCGGCGTCGACATCGACCGTGCCGTAGCGCTCGAAGCCGCGCATGCGCTTGACGGCGATGACGGCCGAGACGTTCTCGGGGGCATCGGCCGCGGCCGCCTCCATGGCGGCGAAGTTCGCATCGAGCCAGGTGTCACCGTTCAGGACGAATACCCAGTCCGACTGGCACCTGTCGAGCGCCCTCTTCACTGCGCCACCGGTGAACAGCGGCGTGTCCTCGGGGCTGTACTCGACCGCCATGCCGCGGTACGCGGAACCGAAGAAATCCTCGATCTGCTCGCGGCGGTAGCCGTCGGCGACGACCGCGCGGTCGAAGCCCGCCGCGGCGAGCTGGTCCATGATGAAGCGCAGGAACGGCCTGCCGGCGACGGGCGCCATGGGCTTGCAGACGTCGGGCACGACGTGGGCGAGCCTGGTGCCGAAGCCGCCCGCCAGCACGATGGCCTCGCGGTAGGGGCGCATCTACTCGGCACCCCCGAACATATCGGCCTCCACCGCGGCGCACAGCACGTGGTAGGTGGGCAGATGCAACTCCTGGACGCGGAAGACCTCGTCGCGCGGCACGCGGACGCAGACGTCCGAAAGACCGGTGAGCTTGGACTCTTTGGATCCGGTGAGCGAGACCACGCGCACGCCCTTGGCGCGGGCGACCTTGGCGGCCTCCGCTACGTTGGCGGAGTTGCCCGAGGTCGAGATGGCGAGCAGGACGTCGCCGGGCTCGCCGTAGCCGTAGACCTGCTGGGCGAAGACGCCCACGGCCGCCTCGTCGTTGCCGAACGCGGTGGACAGCGCCGTCTGCGAGACGAGCGAGATGGCGGGAAGCGACCCCTCGAGCCATGAGGGGGCGTCCGCGCCGTTGGCCTCGCGGTAGGCCTCGGCGAAGGCCCCGTCGACCGGGCGCTTGAAGCGGAAGCTCTTCATGAGCTCGCCGACCGTGTGCTCGGAGTCAGCCGCGGAGCCGCCGTTGCCGCAGACGAGCAGCTTCTTGCCCGCGCGGAAGGACCCGGCGATCAGCTTGCGGGCGGCGCGGACCTCGGCCTCGCAGGCCAGCATCTCGGGGTAGTTGCCGAAGAAGGTCGACAGGCACTCGTCACCCGTCTGGGGGCACTTGGTATCCATTAGCGGGATCCCTCCAGGTCGTAGTCCTCGGGCCCGTAGTAGGCGACGGAGGTGCCGCCGTCCTCGAACTCGAACGGAATGTAGAGCAGGTCGGACATGGCGTTTCGCACGGACTCCTGCGCGTCGGGCTCCACGTAGAAGACGAGGAACCCTCCCCCGCCGGCGCCCAGCAGCTTGCCGCCCAGCGCGCCGGCGTTCATGCCGCGCTCGTAGAGGGCGTCGATGGAGCCTGTGGATATCTGCGAGCCCGTGCCGCGCTTGAGGCGCCAGGTGGTGTCGAGCAGGCGGCCGAACTCGGAGAGGTCCGCCGCCTTGTCGGTGAGCACGCCCTCGGCCACGTCGACCAGCGCCAGCATCTCCTTTAGCTGGGCGGTCTTGTCCGAGACGCGGTTGGCCTTCTGCATGTCAGACGAGAAGCGGGTGAAGCCCGTGAAGAACATCATCAGGTTGGAGTTGAGCTCGCGCTTGCGCTCCGGCGAGATAACGACCGGGCGGACTGAGAAGTCCCCGTCGGAGAAGTCGATGCGGTTGAGGCCGCCGTAAGCGGCGGCGATCTGGTCCTGCCAGCCGCCCGCCTCGGCACACAGTTCCCGCTCCAGCTTTATCGCCTCCCTGGCTAGGCGCTCCTTGGAGGCGTAGGTGCCCTTCATGCAGTGGAACGCGTTGAGCATGCCCACGGCGAAGGACGACGAGGTGCCCAGGCCCGAGCGCGCGGGAAGGTCAGCCTCGTAGGCGATGCGCATCTCGCGCATGTCGAGCATCTGCATGGCGTTGCGAACCGCGGGGTGCTCGAGCTCTGAGGGGTCGGAGACGCGCTCGATCCTGGAGTAGACGAGCTCGGTCGAGTAGTCGAAGAAGCGCGGCAGGTGGCGCGCCGTGACATAGCAGTACTTGTCGAACGTGGTCGAGATGACAGAGCCGCCGTGCTCGTTGAAGAACTCGGGCATGTCGGTGCCGCCGCCGAAGAACGACATGCGGAATGGTGTGCGAGTGATTATCATTTCAAATTACTCCAATTGCTACACAGCACGAACGCAAGACAAATACACTTTCAGCTCTTCCTCCCAATCGGGCATATGAAAGCCCGCAGCCTCAAGTTTAGAAAGGTCAAGGGTAGAGTGAGCCGGTCGCGGAGCAACAGGAACATCTTCGCTCGAGAGATAGTCGGCTGTGGAGACGGGAATGACTCTGTCACCGTTCCCGTTAGCGACATCAAAGACCGCCTTAGCGATATCCGCCCATGACCTGATAGCACCCGAGCCGGTGCAATCATAGGTGCCGTAAGAGGCATGCGCACCCAACAAGTAAAAGATAGCAGCGGCAAGGTCGGACGTGAAGGTAAGACGACCGAATTGGTCATCGACGACGGCAATCTTCTCAAGCTCGTCATCTTGGTTAGCAATGCGGTCAGAAAAGGTTTTCATAGTCTCAATGAAGTTGCGACCCTCACCAATGACCCAGCTAGAGCGAATGATGTAATGACAAGGACAGCCTGCCACAGCGATGTCACCGGCAGCTAAGGTTTGACCAAAGACGGAAAGGGGGCACATAGGCTCCTCTTCGTTATGGATTTCAGCTGTGCCGTCGAAGACGTAGTCGGAGGACACGTGGACGAGCGTGATCCCGTGCCCGGCGCAGGTGCGGGCGAGCAGGGCCGGCCCGGTCGCGTTGGCCTTCCAGGCGACAACGCGGCCCTCGGGGGTCTCGGCTCTGTCGACCGCCGTGTAGGCGCCGCAGTTGATCACGGTGCCGTAGAGCGACCAGTCGTACCGCGAATAGGCCTCCGGGTCGGACATGTCGAAGGTGTCGATGTCGCAGAAGTCGAAGTCCTTCGCCACGCCGCGCTCCTCGGCCAGCCTGCGCACCGCACGGCCCAGCTGGCCGTCGCAGCCGGTGACGAGGGTGCGCTTCGGCGCCATGGGGACGACGTCCCTCAGCATCGGGTGGTTGAGGTCGGCCTCGGAGACGGTGGCCTCCGCAAGCGGGATCGGCCACTGGATGTTGAGCTCCGGGTCGGCGAGGTTCACGAAGGTGTAGGTCCTCTTGAGCTCCAGCGACCAGTGCGCGTCCACCAGGTAGGTGTAGGCGGTGCCGTCCTCCAGCGCCTGGAAGGAGTTGCCCACGCCGCGCGGGACGTAGATGGCCTTGCTCGGGTCCAGTACGGTCGTGAACACCTTCCCGTAGGTGGCGCTGCCCTCGCGCAGGTCAACCCAGGCGCCGAAGACCGAGCCGCGGGCCACGGAGATGAACTTGTCCCAGGGCTCGGCGTGGATGCCGCGGGTGACGCCGCGGCTGTCGTTGTAGGAGATGTTGTTCTGGACGACCCTGAGGTCGGGGATGCCCAGGGCGCACATCTTTGCGCGCTGCCAGTTCTCCTTGAACCAGCCGCGAGAGTCGCCGTGGACGGCCAGGTCGACGACCTTCAGGCCCCCGATGCCGGTCTCGGCGACGGCGAGGTCCTTCTCGAATGCGATGTCTGCCATGTGGGAAAAGCTCCTATCGAAGAGGTTGGATAACCGGGGGCGCCCGCGCGGGGACGCAGGATCATC
>ERZ1031746.92-NODE-92-length-38204-cov-14.175837_pt1 | contig 38204 bp, 20 predicted proteins | sample MGYA00518171_ERZ1031746 | MGnify/ENA primary metagenome ERZ1031746 (study PRJEB33719, sample SAMN04261238) | wastewater metagenome | biome: rural village; feature: human; material: feces | host: Homo sapiens | place: El Salvador | collected 2013-01-07 ...
AAGCCGGATACGCCGCAGCATACTGCTCCGACAGGCCAGGCTTGGGCTCAGGCTCATCGGCATCCGTGTAGGTGATGACCGGGCTGATGTGGATCGACGACTTGGAGGTGCCGGCCGCGGCATCCACCGAGAAGCGCAGCACATCGCCGACCGCGACCTTGACCGTGCCCTTGGCGGACGCCAGGCATTCGTTGAACCCGGTCGCCGTCGCGAAGGAATTGGTCATCGTCGCGGAGCAGATCACCTCGTCGTTCTTCAGCAGCTTCAGGACCACATCCTTGCCGTTGCTGCCCGACTGACGGATGTACGGCTCGACGTTCGCTCCGGTCACCTCGTCCAGCGTGACCTTCACGGAACCGGCCTTCGGCGCGGTCCAGGCCATCGCCGTCGCCGCGGAATCACCCGGATTGTCGGCGATCAGGCCGTGGATGGCGCTGCGGTTGGTCGGAAGGTTCTTGTTCTGATAGTCCACACCGACGCCGTAGTACTTGTCGTAGTACGTCTGCGGGTACACATCGGAACCGAAATCGGTAATCGTCTGCCATTCGCCGGACACCTGACGCTGCGACGTCCAGATCGGGCCCTGAGAGTCGGTCTTGAACTCGTCGACCCAGTTCCAGGCGTTCTTCTGCACGACCGTGTAGTCGGCGGTGACGGTGGAGCCGTCGGCGTAGAAGCGCAGCACGTCGCCGGCCTTTACTGCCGCGGCGTCCTCCAACTTGGTGCCGTCACGGTACACGGCCTTGAGGGCCGAATCCGGCTCGGCGGTCACCAGGGCCAGCAGATCGGCGACGGTGGTCGGGGTCTTCGCGGTGAACGGCACATAGATGACGTTCGCGCCGTCCGCGGTGCCGGTCTCCAGCTTGGAGGTGCCGAGCGCCGCCGGAGCGGTCACGGTGAACGTGGCCGTCGCCTCGATGGACTCGTTGGTGTCGGAGAAGGTGACCGTCACCGGCACGGTGATGGCGCCGGCCCGGGTGCTGGTCAGCGTGACCTCACCGGTGGCGGCGTTCACGGACGCACCGGCCGGGGCACCCGCGCCGAGCGCGAACTTGGTGCCGGCGGGGATGGACGCCGCGGCGCTGTCCGCCTTGAGCGTGAACTTGGGCGTGCGCTTGAGCGCGACGCCCGCGCCGCCGGACACGGCCGGGTACAGCACGTTGTACTTCTGCGCATTGGACTTCTCGACGTTGAAGGTGACGGTCGCCTCGTCGGTGGTGTCATCCGAGTAGGTGACGACCACGGTCGCGGTCTTGGTGGTGCCGTACGCATTTGCGCCGGGCGTGTAGGTGACCGCGCCGGTCGCGGCGTCCACGGACACGCCGTCGACCGCGGTCTTCAGCGCGTAGGACTTGACGCCGGTCGGGGTGGCGGCGGCGCCGCCCTTCGTGAACTTCACCGTAGCGGTGGCCTTGGTGCCGACCTTGGCGCTCACCGCATCGTAGGAGGCAGCGTACTGCGCCGTCTGGGACTCGACGGGTGCCACATCCTGATAGGTGACGACCGGCGAGACGTACAGGTCTGGAGCGGCCGCGCCACTGGCCGCGGTCGCCGCGATGCGAATCACGTCGCCGGCGTTCACCTGCACCGTGCCCTTATCCGATTTCAGGCAATTGGCGAAGTCCTCGTTCTTGGTCTGCGCGGTGGAGATGTCTGCGGTGCACAGCGTCTCGCCGTTCTTGGTCAGTGCGAGCGTCACCGTGCCCGAAGCGTTGGCGTTGCGCCGCTGCGGCTCGTTGTCGCGGCCGAGTGTGACCTTCACGGTGCCGGCCTTCGGGGCCTTCCACACGATGGCGGTGCCGCCGGCCGTACGCGGGTCGTCGACCAGCAGGCCCTGACGCCCGGGGCGGGCAGCTCCCACCGCCGGCAGGTCCGACAGATTGCCGGTGAGTCCCGCGCCGTAGTAATCGTTGTACTTCGACATCGGGTACTCGGTGGAGAACGTCGTGATGTCCGTCCAGTCACCGTCGGCGCCGTTCTGCTTCTGGGAGTTCCAGACCACGCCCGTGGCGGTCTTGAACTCGTCGACCCAGTTCCAGGCGTTCTTCTGAGCGATGGTGTATTCGATCGGCGTGTTCGAAGTGCCTTCGACCTCGAAGCGCAGCACGTCGCCGGCCTGGATCGCCGCGTCGGCCGTCAGCTTGGTGCTGCCGCGGTACACGTTGGCGACTGATCCGTCACCGACCGTCAGGCCCGCGCGAAGCTGCTTGACTGTGGTCGGGTTCTTCGCGGTGAACGGCACGTAGACGACCTTGGAGCCGCCGACCGTGGCGGTCTCGTACGCGTTGACCTTGCCGGAGACGGAGAGCACGTTGCTTTCGACGGCACCCAGGTCCGGGGTTCCCTTGATGGTGTTGCCGAAGAAGTCGTTCGTGACCGCGTAGTCGTTCATGTCGGAGATGACCTTGCCGGCATTGATGGCCGGGGAGCCGTCAACGGGCTTGTATCCGTCGAACTCGCTGCCGGAACGGCCATAGACCGAACCGGTGGCCTTCGGCGCGCTCGGCGCGTGTCCGGCATTGGCCAGCACGGTCTTCACATCGGCGACCTCGACGGCGTTGGAATCGGAGGCGGGCTTGTTCGCGTAATTGACGTACATGTTCTTGTCGTACGTCTGGCCGCCGTGCTGGTTGCCGCGGTTCCACGTCTCGGTCTTCTTGGTGTCGGTCGCGTTGATGAAGATGTTGTTCTCGAACTTCGCCTGGCTGTTGGATCGGCCGGTCAGCACCGCGCTGTCCTTACCGATGTAGACGGTGTTGTTGTAGATGTGGTTGCCCGGACCGTTGCTCGGCAGGTCGAACACGCCGCGGCGGTCGTTCTGCGAGATGTTGTAGCGGAACGTCGTGTTGATGGCGTACTGGTTGCAGATCATCAGCGAGGCGAACGAGTTGCCGTACGAGTAGTTGTACTGGTACAGCGTGCCGTCGCCGTAATCGGCGTCCCACGCCTGGCCGTCGCCGTTGCCGTGTTCGGAGTTGAGGTTGTTGTACATCTCGTTGTACTGGAAGATCGGGTCCTTGCAGCGCCAGGGCCAGATGCCCGCCGCGACCCAGCCGCCGTACCTGCCGCCGTGCTCGCGGTCATGCGGGTAGTCGACGTTGTTCATGTGCTTCGAGACGCTGTCGCCCACGTTGTACTGGATGACCGGACGGTCGCAGTACATGAGGGTGATGGCGTCGCCGCCCGCACCCTTGACGTAGTTGTTCTCGATGGTCACGTTGGTCTGGCCGTACTTGGCGATCAGGTCGTCGTCGATGCTGCCGTCGCCCCACGCCGCGTCGATGAAATTGAGGTACGCGGTGTAGCCCACGGCGATGCCCCAGCGGTCCACGTCCTTGACGATGTTGTTCTTGATGGTGATGTGGTCGAAGCGCGAGATGTGGTTCTGCAGCCACGTGTTGTCCGCGGCGTTCTTGTTCTCGCGGGCGTAGTGAGCCATGAAGTAGATGCCGCCGTTGGCCATGTGCTTGTTATAGATGTTGCCGTCCACGTCGTGGATGTTCAGGCCCTCAAGCGTGACATGGCTCATCGTGGTGCCGTTCTCCGCGATGCCGGCCACGCCGGTGCGGTCCATGCGGTCGGCCGAGCGGTCGAGCTTGGTGCCATCCGAATCGGCCGTGTCGGTCCACTTCCACGTGTCGATCGGGTCGTAGACGTCGGGGTCGTCATTGGTGATCTCCAGGTTCTTCACCGTGATGTACGACACGTCCTTGAGCAGGATGGCCGAGGAGACGGTGCCCTTGTTCTGGTGGTTGCCGACCGACGCACGGTAGTTCTGGTACCACCGGCTGCCCTTGACGCCGTTCGCCGCGATGACCGGCTTGGCGGCGGAGGCTTCGCCGTAATCGGCAATGGTGATGGGCGCGTCGGCGGTTCCCGACGTGTCCTTGATGTGCAGATACTGGCCCTGGAACGTGGAGCCACGCTCCAGCAGCACGGAGTCGCCCGGCTTAAGGTCGGTCGCGATGGCGTTGACCTTGTCCAGCGTCTTCCAGGGATGGCCCTGATCGGTGCCGGCGTTGCCGTCATCGCCATGCGTCGATGACACGTAATATGTCGTTCCGGTCGACGCCGCCGCTGGCGTCGCATCGGCCGCGAGCGCCGAAGACGGCGCGATCAACGCGAACGCCGTCCCCATAGCGACCGCTGCTGCGATCATCCGTGATCCTACATGAGGTTTCATCGTTGTCCTTACTGTTATTGGAGAGTCTCCGTTCCCCTCCTCGTTGCGGGGGGACATGTCGGCGATCCGGTCATCCATGACGATGCCCCCTTCCGGGGTCATTCACAGACTCGCCACACCACCAATATGTAAAGAGACTTTACAAGTTCAAAAGTATAGCGGTACCCATAGGCTACGGCAATGGGGGTATGGCGTATTCGGCATTTCGTTAACTGTCATAACGTCACCCTTGTACCCCCTGAACGGAACCCGGGAAATCAGTCGCAATGTCCAGCATTCGGACGCAAACCAGCTATCGATTCTTTGTATAACGGCACCGCCGTGGCCGATGGAATCTACAGGTACGATATGCCCCATGACGACACCGAGAATCAGTTACGCGCATCTGCTCGCCAAGCCGAATCCCAAGCACATCGACAGTCTGCTGCGATTCTTCGAGGAAGGCCGTTCCAAACGCGGCACGGGCGGTTTCGGCGTGGAGATCGAACATCTTCCGGTGCACAACGGCGACGACACCGCCGTCAGCTACTACGAGGAGAACGGCGTCGAAACGCTGCTCAAGCGCATCGCGCCGTACTATGACAAGGAGAAGGAGTACTGGGAGAACGGCCATCTGGTCGGACTCGGGCGCGAAGGCATCGCCGTGTCGCTGGAGCCCGGTGGTCAGGTGGAGTGCTCGCTGGGCATCCTCAAGACGCCGCAGGAACTGCTGACGCTGTATCGTTCCTTCCGGCGTGACATCGATCCCGTGCTGGACGAGCTGGGCTTCCGTCTGGTCAATTACGGCTACCAGCCCAAGTCGGGCTTCGCCGACGTCAAGGTCAACCCGAAGGACCGTTACGACGCCATGACCCACTACCTGGGGCGGGTAGGCCAGTTCGGCCCGTGCATGATGCGGTGCTCGGCCTCCACGCAGGTGAGCATCGACTACGTCGACGAGCAGGATTCCATCGACAAGCTGCGTCTGGGCACCATCATCGGGCCGATCCTCGCCTGGTACTTCCGCAATACGCCGTATTTCGAGGGCGCGCCGAACCCGTGGCCCCTGCTACGCCAACGCATGTGGGACTATCTCGACCCCCAGCGCACGAACGTGATTCCCGGACTGTTCGACAAGCGGTTCGGCTGGGAGGAGTACGCCATCGACGTGCTGTCCACGCCGCTGATGTTCGCCGATCTGACGCATACGCCGGAGGCCAGGGGCCTGAGCGGCAAGGAGCTGCATCACCCGGCGTTCTATGAGAACGCCGGAGAGGTGTATCCCGACCGCGAGCTCAACCCGTACGAGATCAACCACATCATCTCCACGCATTTCAACGACGTGCGTATGAAGAACTTCATCGAGCTGCGGCATTGGGATTCGCTGCCGATCGAGCGCGCCGAGCGGCTGACGGAGATCATCGCGTCCCTGTTCTACGTGCCGGAGAACAGGGAGCGGCTGGAAAGCTACTTCGAGAATATCCGCGAAGAGGACGTGTTCGAGGCGAAGGCGAACCTGCAGGCGCGCGGCGCGCAATCGGCGCCGTATGGCCAGCCGCTCGAATTCTGGAAGGAGTTCCTGGGATTGGAGGGCCTGTTGGCCGACGAGCCCGACGATCCGAAGCATCCGGACGTATTCCAGGAATAACCGGAATCCAAGGCGACGACCGACGGACATGATTGTGGGGGCGTTCCTGCGCAATGCGGGCGACACCCCGCAATCATGTCCGTCGCGTATCATGGCGGCATGAAGCAGTCACGAAAACGCGGATCAGGCTCTCCCAGCAAGGCAACGGACGGGAGCGGCCGTGACGCCGCGAAGATGGGGACGAAAACCAATACGAGAACCCGCGCGATCATCGTCGTCGCGGCCGTCCTGCTGATTGCGGCCATCGTCGGCACCGTCTTTCTCGTCCGTTCGCTCACGGCGAGCCCCGACTCGTCAAAGACGGACGACGCGCAAGCCAACGCGACGCAGGCCTTCCCGAAATTCTCCTTCGGCGACACCACCATCACGCAGGCCGAATTCACCCAGGCGTGGTCGTCGCAGCGCACCGCCGCCGTCAGCTATTTCAAGCAGAAGCACGACGTCAACCTCAACGCCCGGGACGCCGACTGGACCGCCTCATACGGCGGCGAGAAGCCGGTCGAATGGCTGACGAAACAGACTATCGACACGCTGCGCTTCCGTCACGCGGCGTACCTGATCGCAGTCTCGTACGGGCTGGTCGACGACGACTCGTACACCGGCATCGTCAAGCGCATGGAAACCCTCAACGCGAACAACCGGCAGAAACGTGAAGCGGGGCAGGTCATCTACGGGCGCAGCGAATACGACATCGCCTCATACATCGACTACGAGATGACCGCGCTGAAGAACGACTACGTCGACGACGCCACGAAACCGGGCATGAACCCGAGCGAGACCGAGGTGCAGGAGTATTACGACGCGCACGACTGGACCGTGGACGGGGTCGAGGGCAAGGCGCCGCTCGCCGATGTGAAAGCCAATGTGAAGACGGCGCTGCGCACGGAACGCTACCGCGAGAGGGTTCAGAGCAAGGCCGACAAGATAGACGTGTCGACCCTGCCATGGAAGAGGCTGTACGCCTACGCGGCGACCCTGATCGGCTGATCGCCGGGCCGAGGCTGATCCGTCAGTCGGCCGCGGCCAGCTTCTGGTGGTTCTTCTTCGCCGCGGCGATCATCAGCTTGATGCGGTTGAGCTGATTGGCCTGTGAGGCGCCGGGATCATAGTCGATGGAGACGATGTTCGCGTCCGGGTGCAGACGGCGAATCTTGCCGAACATGCCGCGGCCGGTCACATGGTTGGGCAGGCAGGCGAACGGCTGGGCGCAGATCACATTCGGGCAGCCAGACTCGATGAGCTCCAGGATCTCGGCGGTCAGCAGCCACCCCTCGCCGGCCTGCACGCCCACCGAGGTCACCTCGGAGGCCTTCTTGACCAGCTCGGGCATCGGCAGGTCCTGGCTGAACTTGCCATGCGCCAGATCTATGGCCGCGCGCACCGGGTTGAGGTAACGGTCGAGACCCCAGCGCATGAGCGAGTACAGCTTCTTGTTGCCGCCCATGCCGAGGTTCTTCTCGTTCCAGTCGGTGATGTACGGACGCGTGGTCATGAACTCCATGATGCCGGGGACCACGGCCTCGCAATCCTGCGATTCGATGACGTCGACCACGTGGTTGTTCGCGTCGGGATGGTACTTGACGAGGATCTCGCCGACGACGCCGACGCGCACCTTGCGAGGGATGTCGCGCAGCGGCAGTGCGTCGAACGATTTGACGATCTCCTTGAGCAGCGTCTGGTACGGCAGGTAATGCTTGCCGATCTTCTTCTTCGCGGTATCGGAGAAGCCGTGGTGCTCGATGGTCTCGCGCACGATGGTGTCCCACATCTGGTACAGCTTGTCGGCGCTGCCCTTCTCGACCTCGTACGGGCGCACGCGCATCAGGCATTTGAGCAGCAGGTCGCCGACGACCAGCGCCTTGATGGCGCGGTGCAGCAGCGTGGGCGTGGCCTTGAAGCCCGGGTTGTCCTCGAAGCCCTGCGTGGACAGCGCGATGACCGGCACCTGCGGGTAGCCGGCGTCGATCAGCGCCTTGCGGATTAGGCCGAAGTAGTTCGTCGCGCGGCACATGCCGCCGGTCTGCGTGATGGCGAGCGCCACATGGTCGGGATCGTACTTGCCCTTGACGATGGCGTCGACGAGCTGGCCGATGACCATGATCGCCGGGTAGCAGGCGTCGTTGTTGACGTACTTGAGGCCGAGTTCGACATCCTCGCGGCTCGCGGTCTTGAGGATGTCGAACTTGTATCCGCCGGAGCGGATGACCGACTCGACCAGCGACATGTGGATCGGGCTCATCTGGGGGCCGACGATCGTGTAGTCCTTCTTCATCGACTTGCCGAACGGCACCTTGTTGGCGTACTTCGACATGGTCGCGGTGTTGTGGCCGGATTTCTTGGCGGCCTTCCTCGCGGACTTGCCGTTCGGCGAGGTGGCGGCGAGTCGCGACTCGGCCTGCGCCGCGCGGCGGGAGGCGTCCTTGACGGCCTTGGTGAGCTGCGGGTTGCTCTTCATCACCGTGTCGAGCATGACCTGACGGCCGGGCGTGGGCGCCTCGGATCCGGTCTTGCGGAAGCCCGTGGAATGCGGGGTCGGCTGCTCGGCGGCGTTCTTCTGCTTCTCCGCGGCCTCGACGGCGGCCTGCGCGGCGGCGAGCTGGTCCTGGGCGGCCTTGAGCTGCACCTCGGCGGCCGCGAGCTCCTCCTTGGCCTGACGCTGCGCCGCAAGCTCGGCCGCACTGGGGCCGACCGGCTGGTCCTGCTTGTTCGGCAGCACCTGCTGGCGGGATTGGGACTGGGCCTGTGCGGCCAGACGCCGCTTGTTGGCCTCGCGCTCCTCGACGGCGGCCTTGAGCGAACGCAGGCGGATCTTCGCCGCTCCGAGGTTGCTCACCTCATCGATCTTGAGCAGCGTGTACACGTCGGCCTTGTCGGCGAGGATCTCGGCCACCTGATCGGTGGTGATGGCGTCCAAGCCGCAGCCGAAGGAGTTGAGCTGCACGAGTTCGAGACCCGGGTAGGACGCCACGAAATGCGCCGCCGCGTAGAGCCGCGAATGGTAGGCCCACTGGTTGGTGACGCGCAGCGGCATGCGGGAGACGGTCACCTTGCGGTCGCCGACGTGGCGGAAGCCGTTCGCGTTCTTCTTGCGCGGGTCCTCCTCGCCTTCCGACAGGTAGTCGCTCAGATGCAGGTTCTCCCCCGGCTGCAGTTCGCAGATCGAATCCTCCGAGAGCACGACCATGCCGAGCGCACAGATCGTCTCAGGGATGCCGTGGTTGACCTCGGGGTCGATGTGGTACGGGCGCCCGGCGAGCACGATGCCCCGGCAGTTGTGCTCCTTCATGTAGGCGAGCGCCTTGAAACCTTCCTCCTGCACGTCGTTCTTGAAGATCTTGTCCTCGGCGTACGCGGCCTTGACCGCGGTCTCGGCCTCCTCGCGGCTCACGTTCGCCCACGCGAACTCCTCGACGATGCGGTCGACCATGAGCTCGTGGTTGGCGAGGTTGAAGTACGGGTGCATGTAGCGGATGCCGTCCTCGCGCAGTTCGGGCATGTTCGCGCCGATCACCACCGGGTAGTTGGCCACGACCGGGCAGTTGTAGTGGTTGTCCGTATTGGGCACGAGGTTGTCCTCGTAGCTCACGCACGGGTAGAAGATGTTCTTGACGCCCTTGCCCAGCAGCCACTTGATGTGGCCGTGCACCAGCTTGGCCGGGTAGCAGATGTTCTCGGAGGCGATCGATTCGATGCCGGTCTCGAACAGCTCGTGCGAGCTGCGGCCGGAGATCATCACCTTGAAGCCGAGCGAGGTGAGCAGCGTGAACCAGAACGGGTAGTTCTCGTACATGTTGAGCACGCGAGGGATGCCGATCTCGCCGCGGGTGGCCTTCTTGTCGGTGAGCCTGCGGTAGGCGAAGCAGCGCTTGTACTTGTAGTCGTACAGGTTCGGCCTGTCGGAGCGCTTCTTCTTCGCGTCGCCGCCGCGCTCGCAGCGGTTGCCGGTAACGTAGCGCGAGCCGTCGGCGAACGTGGTGATGGTGAGCTTGCAGTGGTTCTGGCACAGCTTGCACACGTCGCGCTCGGAGGTCATCGACATGTTGTCGAGGTCGTCGCCGGACAGGATGTTGGACGCCGTGTGGTGCACGCCGTCGATGACGACCTCGTGGTCTTGCTCCGCGCTGACATCGTCGCTGCCGGCCATATCGGCGGACTGGCCCTCGGAGACTTCGGCGTCGTGGTCGTGCGCGTCGTCGGCCACGTCCTCGTAATGCATGCGCGCGGTCAGGGCGGCGCCGAACGCGCCCATCAAACCGGCGATGTTCGGGCGGGTCACCTCGCGCTCGGTGAGCAGCTCGAAGGCGCGCAGCACGGCGTCATTGAGGAACGTGCCGCCCTGCACGACGACGGTGTCGCCGAGCTCACCGGAGTCACGCAGCTTGATGACCTTGTACAGCGCGTTGCGCACGACCGAATAGCACAGGCCGGCGGCGATGTTCTCCATCGACGCGCCTTCCTTCTGTGCCTGCTTGACGGACGAGTTCATGAACACCGTGCAGCGCGAGCCGAGGTCGACCGGATGGTCGGAGTTGAGGGCCGCCTGGGTGAACTCCTGGATGGTCAGACCCATCGACTGCGCGAAGGTCTGCAGGAACGAGCCGCAACCGGACGAGCACGCCTCGTTGACGGCGATCGAGTCGATGACGCCGTCGGTGATGGCCAGGTATTTCATGTCCTGGCCACCGATGTCGATGACAGCGGTGACGCCGGGGCTGACCATTTCGGCGCCGCGGTAGTGCGCCATGGTCTCGACCACGCCCTCGTCCAGGTGCAAGCCGGTGGTGATCAGTCCCTCGCCGTAGCCGGTCGCGCAGGATCGGGCGATCCACGCGCCTTCGGGCAGCTCGGACTGGATCTTCTTGACGATGTTGATGGCGGCGGTCAACGGGCTGCCTTCGTTGGTGGCGTAGCTGGACCATACGATCTCGCGGTCGTCGTTGACGAGCGTCGCCTTGATGGTGGTCGAACCCGCGTCGATACCGAGGAAGTGCGGGCCTTTCGCGCCTTCGAGCGTGCCGATGTGGATGTGTTCGCGATGGTGGCGCTCGTTGAACGCCTCGCGCTCCTGGTCGGAGGAGAACAGCGGGGGCATGGTCGGCGTGTTCGCCGGCAGGTTCTTCAGGTCGTCGAGGGCGGCGATGATGTCGTCACAGGTGCGCGGCTCGAAATGCACGCCGTCGACGTCGATGCCATCCGGCTCCCCAGCGATCAGCGCGGAGCCGTATGCGACGTACAGGTGGGCGTCGGTCGGCACGATGAACTCGTCGACCTTGCCGGCGAGCGCGCGGTGGAACGCCTCGCGCAGCTCGGACATGAAGAACAGCGGGCCGCCGAGGAAGATGACCGTGCCGTGGATCGGGCGTCCGGAAGCCAGGCCGGCGATGGTCTGCGTGGCCACCGCGGTGAAGATCGACGCGGCCAGATCGGGCTTGGCGGCGCCGTCGTTGATCAGCGGCTGCAGGTCGGTCTTCGCGAACACGCCGCAACGCGACGCGATCGGGTACAGGGTCTTGTAGTCCTTGGCGTAATCGTTGAGGCCGGAGGCGTCGGTGTCGAGCAGCGTGGCCATCTGGTCGATGAATGCGCCGGTGCCGCCCGCGCACGAACCGTTCATGCGCTGTTCGGGAGTGGGCTTCAGGTACGTGATCTTGGCGTCCTCGCCGCCGAGCTCGATGATGACGTCGGCCTGCGGGTATTCCTCGTCGATCGCGCGGGTCTCGGCGATGACCTCCTGGATGAACGGCACGTGCAGGTTGTCGGCGAGCGTCAGGCCGCCGGAACCGGTGATGGCGAGACGAATGGGCTCGTCGCCGCGGCCGAGGTCGACGAGCGTCTGATGGATGTCCTTGAGCAGTCCAGCCACCGTGGCGCGGACGTTGGCGTGGTGACGTCGGTAGTCGGAGAACAGCACGTTATTGAGCGCATTGGTCTGATCGAGCACCACGGCCTTGACCGTGGTCGATCCGATATCCAGACCCACGCGCAACGGCTTACTATCGTGGCTTTCGGCCGCGGTATTCGCTGTATCCACCATCTGTTACCTCTGTCTTCGTTTCGGGACTTCCCGCTACTTCCTTATGTAATGTAGTCCGAGACCCCTCCTAACGAGCCGTCGTATGGCGTGATTTCGCTAACAAACGCAAAACGGAAACTCGACGGTTTCCCCACGATTGCGGCGTTACCCCCCATTATCGCGCATTCGGGGGGTGAGCCGAGCATGCCAGCAGGCTGGTGGTCTTATGGACTAGTGCTATTGCCCCCAGTCCCGCTCAAATCCCTGATATGGCGGCCATGATGGTGACGACGGCGGGCCATACCCCGGCCGCAGTATCCGAGACCTCCAGCGGACCGGGCACGCCGCTGCCCGCGAAAACGTCGACCACGCCGTCCCGCATGCCGCGCATATACAGAGTCGTCCACCCCAATCCGGTGCCCAGTATGCGCGAGCACCCTTCCCGGAAACCGAGCATCATCACATGGAATAGCGGACTCACGCAAGGCCAGATGAATGCGGGGAGAAGCAAGGCCATGCCGATGGCGGGCGAGACTGTCAGGATGGCCGCGATCAGGCCGACGGCATCGAATCCACTGGATGGATGGCAAGGCCGGCGGCGCCGTCACGATGCCTGTGCGCCCTCGCCGGCCTCGCGATCCTTGAGGTACATTTCGGGGATGTCGCGCTCCTGGTCGTGGAGCTTGGCCCAGACGACAGGCCTGCCGGCGGCCAGCGAACGCGGCACGTCGAGGATGCGCTGGTTTCTGGATCCGCGGAACTGCAGGAGGGAGTCGTGCTGGTCCTTGAGGTAGCGGCCGTCGACGAGGATGTCGATGAGCTGCAACAGTTCGAGCTTGTCCGGCGTCTCACCGGGACGCATCAGCTCCTCCCACGTGTAGCCGGTCCAGCACCAGATGTCTTTGTCGTGGCCGAACTCGCCGCGGATGCGCCGGGCGAGCGGCAACAGGACGGGCGTATTCAGCATGGGTTCGCCGCCGAGGAACGTGATGCCCTGGATCCACGGCGCCTTGAGGTCGTCGACGATCTTGTCTTCGAGCTTCTGCGTGTATTCGTGGCCGGCCTGGAAATCCCAGATCGACGAGTTGAAGCATTCGACGCAGTGGAACGGGCAGCCGGAGACGTACAGCGAATTGCGTACGCCTTCGCCGTCGGTGACGATGAAGGTCTTGTAGTCGGCGATCATGCGCTTGGACATGCGCCGCCCGTCCCACTGGCCGGAACGGGGGTTGTTGGTCAGTGATGACGGCACTCCGGGTCCGCGGCCGGTCTCGCCGGCCGCGAAATCATGCAGCGTCGACTTCCTGTCCATCATCATCCTCCCTGTCCAACCGTAACGTTGCGCGCAACGGGCGAGGGTCGCCGGTATATGTTGTCTGACCGTAAGCTTGGCCGAACGGCCTTGAGTGTGTCAGACAACATATACCGGCGACCCTCGCGGACAGCACAACGCGCGGTACCGGCAGTTACTTGGCCTCTTCGAACCACTCGCGCTCGGAGCCGTCCGCCAGCGTCACGTGACCGGTCTCGCCGCTCATGTGCTTGACGCGGTGGGAGATCTCCTCGTGACGGCCATGCACCATCGGGCGCTGCACCGGGTTGCCGAGGTAGCCGCAGGTGCGCTTGGTGACGTTGCACTTGTCAGGGTCGCAGTTGCCGCATTCAGGGCACTTGAAGCCCTCGTCGGTCGGCTCGAAGTCGCCCTGGAAGCCGCACACGAAGCAGTGGTCGATCGGCGTGTTGGTGCCGAGGTAGCCGATGCCGATGTTGTAGGCGTAATCCCACACGGCCTCCAGCGCCTTCGGGTTGTCCTGCAGGCACGGGTACTCGCAGTAGTTGATGAAGCCGCCGGACGCGAAGTATGGGAAGTCCTTCTCGTAGTTGAGCTTCTCCATCGGGGTGGGCTGCAGCCACACCGGGTAGTGGAAGGAGTTGGTGTAGAAGTCGTGGTCGGTGACGCCCTCGATGCGGCCGAACTTCTCGCGGTCCATGCGGTTGAAGCGGTCGGTGAGGGATTCGGCCGGTGTGGAGTACACGGAGTAATGGTAGCCTTCGGCCTTGCTCCACTGCTTGCACAGTTCGCTCATGCGCTTGACGATCGACAGCGCGAACTCCTTGCCCTGTGGGTCCCAGCCGTGGTCGCGGATCCAGTCCTTGCCGTAGAAGACGGCGGTGGCCTCGGCCAGGCCGATGTAGCCGAGCGACACGGTGGCGCGCTCGTTCTTGAACAGCGTGTCGACGTTGCCGCTCGCGCCGAGGCGGCCGAAGGCGCCGAAGCGGAACAGGGTGGGCGCGTTGACCGGGGTGGCCTGCTTGCAGCGCATGATGCGGAACTGCAGCGCCTGGTGGGCGACCTCCATGCGCTCGTTGAACAGCTTCCAGAAACGCTCCTTGCTGCCGTGGGATTCGATGGCGATGCGCGGCACGTTCACGGAAACGACGCCGAGGTTCATGCGGCCATCCTCCTCGTCCTTGCCGGTCTCGGGGTTGATCCAGCCCTGCAGGAAGGAGCGGCAGCCCATCGGCGCCTTGAAGGAGCCGGTGATCTTGACGATGTTCTCGTAGAACACGACGTCCGGGTACATGCGCTTGGTGGCGCATTCCAGGGCGAGCTGCTTCAGGTCGTAGTTCGGGTCGCCGGGGTCGGCGTTCACGCCGTGGCGCACGGTGAACACGAGCTTCGGGAAGATTGCGGTGTGGTGATCCTTGCCGAGGCCGCGGATGCGGTTGAGCAGGATCGCGCGCTGCACCTCGCGGGCGAACCAGTCGGTGCCCAGGCCGAAGCCGACGGTGACGAACGGGGTCTGGCCGTTGGAGACGCGGTTGGAGTTGATCTGGTACTCCATCGTTTGCATGGCGTCGTAGATGGACTTGCGCGTGCGGACCTTGGCGAGGATCTCACGCTCCTGCTCCAGCTCGTCGACGTCGGTGTGGAACGGCGTGTCCATGGGCAGCGGCTCGCGGGAGCCGAAGTGCAGCTTGGCGGGCTCGTTGGCCTTGGCGTTCTCGACCTGACGACGGGCGAACTCCACCGGCATGCCGTCGGGGATGGTCTCGCGGGCCTCTTCGAGGAACTTCTCGTAGTCCTTCTTCGCGTAGGCGGCGAGGTGCTCGTCGGCACGGTTGGCGGTCTGGCCGCCGTACTGGCTGGAGGCCACGTCCTTCATGATCTGGGTGATCTGCGTGGCGGCGATGGCGATGGACTTCGGGGAGGCCATCGGCGCGTTGCCGAGCGTGAAGCCGTTGGCGAGCATGTCCCAGAAGTTGGGCAGCGAGCAGTTGGACTGCGCGGTGAACGGCGAGTAGTCGGCGTCGTGGAAGTGGATGTCGCCCTTCATGTGCGCGTTCGCGACGGCCGGGGGCAGCATGTTGAACGCGGCGGCCTTGGAGACGGCGCCGGCGAGCAGGTCGCGCTGAGTGGCGTAGACGTTGGCATCCTTGTTCGCGTTCTCGTGGATCAGCGTCGGATCCTGGTTGATGAAGCGGGAGACGGCCTCGTTGACGTCCGTGGCCTTGGCGCGCTGGATGTCCTTGTCGAGACGGTAGTTGGTGTAGGCGCGGGCCACGTCGTACAGGTGGGCGTCGATCAGGGCGTGCTCGACGAGGTTCTGGATGTCCTCGATCTTGGCGGGGCCGTTGTAGCGCTCCGTGATCTCGCCTTCGATCTGGTCGGCGAAGCCGCGGATCAGCTTCTCCTCCTCCGGGCCGACCTGCTTGTCAAGGTCGGCGAAGGCGGACTTCACGGCGCTGATGATGTTTATCGGGTCGAAGTCGACGACGCGACCGTCACGCTTCTCCACCAGCACCTTGGAGGAGGTGGCGGTACTGGCGTTCATCAGCAGAGCATCCATGTCCTAATCCCTGTCCTTTCGTGATTCCCGGCATGTCTTGCGGCGGTCACCGAGCCGAAATCACACGTGTGTAAGTTGTTTGTTCTCTGATGACTATACGACATGCCACCCCTAGATATAGTGGGGAAACGCCGAAAACAATCCTAGATATGCACATTTCGGCGAAATAGAGCCGAAAAGAACATCCGTGTGATTTACTTCACGGTATGTCGTCAGCGTGTCGCGGCGAGACCATCACCGAAAAGCCGGCCAACAATGATACCGTCCGACGGCGACGCTCTCGCAGGCAGAAAAACTTGTCCTTTCTGTACGTAAACCTTGAAGGCATGAATCAGGAACAGGACCTTGCAATCGCGACGCAGCGGCCGTCGGAGGGCGGCGGGGAGCGCATCCCCAAGCCCTTCGACCAACTGCCGCGCCTGGCAGCCGAGACCACCGCGGACAACCCCTGGCCGGTCAGCGTACTGAGCCAGAAATTCCATACCGCGGTGGAGCGCTGGCCCGCCGCGTGGATCGCCGGGCAGATCACGGAGATCAACACGCGCCGCGCCGGCTCGGCGTATCTTACGGTGCGCGATGACGTGGAGGACATCGCCATATCCGTGTCCGGCTGGCGGGCGTTCGCCTCGAAGGCCGCCTCATTCAAGCAGGGCGACCGCGTGGTCGTGCATGGCAAGGCCGACATCTGGGTCAAGCAGACGCGGTTGAGCTTCATCGGCGACGACATCCGCAAGATCGGCTCCGGCGGCGGACTGAAGGAGCAGATCGACCAGTTGCGCATGAAGCTCAAGGGCGAGGGCCTGTTCGACGCGGACCGCAAGCTGCCGCTGCCGGAATTCCCCTCCTGCATCGGACTGATATGCGCCCCGCACGCACGGGCCGAAGGCGATGTCATCACCAACGTGCGGCTGCGCTGGCCGACGGTGCGGTTCAACATCGTCCATGCCTTCGTACAAGGGCCGCAGTGCCCGCAATCCATCGTCGAGGCGATTCACCGGCTAGACGCCGACCCGGACGTCGACGTGATCATCGTGGCGCGAGGCGGCGGCTCGTTCGAGGACCTCATCGGATTCTCGGACGAGGCGGTGGTGCGCGCCACGGCGGGATGCGAGACGCCGATCGTCTCCGCCATCGGGCATGAGGACGACTGGACGCTGATCGACCTGGCGGCGGACCTGCGGGCCTCGACGCCGACCGACGCGGCGAAGAAGGTCGTGCCCGACGTGCACGAGCAGTGGCAGCTGATCGGCAATGCCATCGACCGCATGCGCATGCGCATCGACGCGCGCGTCGGCAACGAGATACGGCTGGTCGAAGGGTACGCGAACCGGCCCAGCCTGACGCAGCCGCTGACCATGCTGGAGCCGTACCAACGGTTCGTCGACGACGCGCGCCGCCGCATGGACATCGGCCTGACGCGCATCGTGGATGACGCCAGCCTGACCGTGGAGAAGCTGCATGCCAGCCTGACCGCGCTCAGCCCGCAATCCACGCTCGACCGCGGATACGCCGTCGTCCAGAACGCCGACGGGCACGTCATCGACGACGCCGGAAAGGTGAGCGCGGGAGACCATCTCACGCTGACGCTGCGCAAGGGGGTCATCACCGCCACCGCCCAGTAGCGGAGTGCCGCACGGCAGCAGAGTGCGGGGCAGATATCAGCCGCATAACCATATATATATGACCGTTATCCAATCGAATACGACACGCATACACGACAGAAGGAGACCATCATGACCAGCAAGAACGCATCGGCGGCGAGCGAGCCGGCGACCAGCCTGACCGACAAGGAGCGCGAGGCCATCGCGCAGATGCCGTACGAGGAGGCCCGCGACAAGCTCATCCAGGCCGTGCAGGCGCTGGAGGCCGGCGGATTGAACCTCGACCAGTCCATGCGCCAGTGGGAGATCGGCGAAGCGCTTGCCAAGCGTGCGCAGAGCCTGCTGAACGAGGTCAAGGCCAAGCTCGACGCCGCCCAGGCCGAGCAGGCCAACAGCGCCGACACCGCCGGCACCCAGTCCAACCTGGACTGACGGGGCACCCTACGCGGGACGTTGCGTCCATAAGCGCGCGCCACGGCGAAGTCCGCGCGAACTTATGGACGGAAAACACGAGGTTTGCGCCCATATGTGCGCGCAGCCGTCGTTTGGGCGAGCACTTATGGACGCAACGATGGCGTGCCGAGACCATCTATGTTCCCATATGCGTGGTGACGCACCGCCGTAGTGCCACGCACCGTAGTCGCACTACGCGGCATCCGTCATCGTCCGACGCCTACCACAACATGACAACGTCGCCGTAAGGTACCGCCCCGATCAGCCGGCCGTCACCGCCGTCACCGCACGACGATGGTGGCGAGCAGCGCGGCGTGATCCGAGCCGGCGACCGACTTGACCTGCATCTGACCGGCGATGATGTCCTTGTCCAGCACGATATGGTCGATGCCGGCGAACCGCGGCAGCGGCAGCTTGTTGGACGGCCAGGTGAACGTGAACCCGTGCCCCGACTGCCGCGCGGCGTCCGAGAACCGGTTCCCCAGGATGTTGCGGAACGGCGTGTGGTCGGTCGTGGCGTTGAAATCGCCCATGAACACGTAGCGCGAACCTTCGCGCGAGCGCATGGATGCCAGCTCGTCCAACGAGCGCTTCCACCGGCTCCAGTAGCCGGGAATCGGCGCGGTGGTATGCACGGAGACGAATCGCAGCTGGGCCTTGCCGCCGCCGAACGTCACGGTGCCGCCCGGCATGAACGACGCGCTCGACCCGACCTCGTCATCGACCGGACGCCCGAGCTCGGTCGCGGACCAGATGCCGTTGCCGTAGACACCGTCCGACGACGAAACCTGCGAATACGGCAGATAGCTGTGGATGCCCGCCTCGTCGAGCTTCTTGACGAAATCGTTCGTCGTCTCCTGCAACGCGAGCACTTCGACGCGCTGATCCCGCACGATGTCGACGATGGCCTTCGCGTCCGCATGGCCTTTGTAGACGTTGAAGGTCATCACGCGGGCGATCATGTCGCCGGTGTCCGCCCGGGTCGATGCCATGGCCGCATCGACGGCCGCCGGCAGCTTCGTGGACGCGCTGAAGAACGGCCACTGCCACCACACCTGGAGGCCGATGCAGGCGAGCGCCATCAGCATGGCGATCCAGCGGCGCGAGATGACCGACAGTATCAGCGCGAGCACGGCGAGAATCACGAACCACGGCGTCGCGGATACGATCACGGGGATGTACGGCAGCGCCTGCAGGTCCTCGGGGAGCATGCGCAGGACGCTGCACACCAATGCGAGAGCGGCGAATATGATCGACAAGACGCCAAGGAGACGGTGGCATCGGCCGCGTGGGGCGCTTGTTTTCGCGGCGGGCCTTTTCGCAGTGCCGGACGACGCGCCGGACCGCCGAGCCGCCGAGCCGTAGGCGTTCCGTGATGATCCTCGCGCGTTTGCCATTCGCCACTCCCCTGTCGTCCGTCAACCGGTACGCAACGACATGTATTCTTCCAGCCGTCGCGCATACAAGCTCATACGATAACGCCCCGGAACCGCGGACGCCATCGTTCCCGAGAATCATTCCCCATTCCGGCACGTATGCGCGGCGGCCTGCGGGCTTCACACTGCGCACGATACGCGCATATCCGCCCGACATGTATAATGGTCATTCGTTGCCCCGGTAGCTCAGGGGATAGAGCACCGCTCTCCTAAAGCGGGTGTCGTGCGTTCGAATCGCATCCGGGGCACCCATGCGACTGGAAGACCCGAGCAGAACGAGCGGAACCGTGCCCGCTGATATCAACGGGCACGGTTTACCGAATCATTCGGTCATCCTTGAATAACTATCGAGTCTATCGCCCGGATCCCAATCCCCGCGCATCCATACCATACGAGACATTTCGGGAATATACCGTCACTGTGCGAGGGTGTCGTCACTCTGTGTGTGTACGCGCACAGTGGCGGTTGTTGAAATCCCTTATTTTCCAATGGTTTTGAAGGGTGCCGTCACTCTGCGAGTTTTGAGAGCGCCATTTTTCGACATCGTCGTCACAGACCTTCCAGCGACGCCCGATAGCATGCGTGCAGAACAGTGACCGACCGGCATCATGCATGACATCCCCGTGCGCGTCACCTCCAGCACCGCCGCCGACAGGACGGGCCAAGGCGGCATGAGGAGGGCGGATTCTAGTGGTGGTTGCAACACCTGGTGTTTTTGGTGTTGCAACCACCACTAGAATCCGCCCGGCTCGGCTCCGCCGCCATCCCGCGAAAGTCCCATCACGACCAATGTACATGGGACTTTCGCGGGAAGAGGGCGGGGAATGGTCAAGCGCCGCGCGGCAATCAGCAGCAGCCCGTCTCGCGGTGATCAGTGGGAGGCCAGCGCCGTGATCCGGTCAAGGAACTGGCTCTTGAATCGCGCGATGTCGACGCGCACGGCCACCTGCGTGATCTTGTGCGAGTCAGTGAGCCGGTCGTGAGCGCGGTCGCCGATGGTCCTGCCGCGATACGCGCCCTCCAAGTCGACCTGCAGGTTCATGCCCAGCGTGGTGACCAGCGTCGGGTCGAGCGCCGCGGCCACGGCAAGCGGATCGTGCATGCCGCACCCCTCCAGCTCGGGCTGCGTCGCCGAATACGCGTCGATGTAGAAATCCGTCATGCCCGCCAGGAAATCACCCGCCGCGGTGCCCAGCCGCCGCCATCGCTCGATGTCGCGCCGCGTGAGCACCGCCTGATGCGTGACGTCAAGGCCGATCATCGTGGTTTCCACGCCGCTGCGCAGGATGGCGTCGGCGGCCTCCGGGTCCTGCATGATGTTCGCTTCAGCGCCGGGTGTCACATTGCCCGGCACGGTCAGCGCACCGCCCATGAACGTGATGGAACCGACGAGCTCGCCGATGCGCGGCTCACGACGGCAGACTTCGGCGATCGTGGTCATCGCGCCGGTGGGCACGATGACCAAGTCCTTGCCGTACGTGTGCGCCGCGTCGATGATGAAATCCGCCGCGGCCGTCGTTTCCGGCGAGCGCCGCGAATCGGGGATCGTCATGTCGCCGATGCCGTTGTCGCCGTGGATGCGCCGCGTTCCTGCCGACGGCGAATAGCGGAAGTTTTCCGGTGCGGTCGACGGGCGGTCGAGACCGGGATACACCGACACTTCAGGATGCCCAAGCAGGTCGGTGACGGCGAGCGCGTTGCGCATGCCGGTCTCGACGGTGACGTTGCCATAGGTGCCGGTGATGCCGATCAGCCGGACGTCATCGGCCTGTTCGCTTGCGAGCGCATACGCGATTGCCAGTGTGTCGTCGATGCCGGCATCCAAATCGAGAATGAGTTTGCGTGTCATGCGGGTCTCCTTCGCCTTCCGTATTCTACGCCGCACACCTATGGCGACTGTCAACCGGCCTCGCCGCGTCCCGTCAGACGAACAGGCTCATGTCGCTGGTCTCGCCGGAGCCGAGGAACGTTGAGACGCCGCCGAGCTCCACCCCGTCGATGAGCTCCTCCTGATGGATGCCCATGATGTCCATCGACATCTGGCATGCGACCAGGCGCACGCCGTGATCGGTCGCCTGCTTCATCAGCGATTCGAGTGATTCCACGTTCTTGGATTTCATGATCCAGCGGATCATCTTCGCGCCGATGCCGCCCATGTTCATGCGCGAGAGGCCGAGCTTGCGCGTGCCGCGCGGCATCATCATGCCGAACATGCGCTCGATGAGCGTCTTCCTGACACGCACGCGCTTGGGCTTGCGCAGGATATTGAGCCCCCAGAACGTGAAGAAGATCGTGACCTTGCGGCCCATCGCGGCGGCGCCGTTCGCCATGATGAACACGGCGATGGTCTTGTCGAGGTCACCGCTGAACACGACGAAGGTCTTGTCATGGCGGACGTCGCCGCCATCCGGGTTGAAGCCGGTCTGCTGCGGTGCGGCGGCGGGAGTCTCGGCCGATACCGCCCGACCGGCCGGCGACGACGGGCATGCGGCGGCCGGAGCGCCGGGGGCCGGCATGTGCGCGGTCTTGTCGATGACGACATGAATCACGCCGTTTTCGTCGCGTTCGAGCGAGACGAGATGGTTGCCGGTGCGTTCGCACCACACCGCGATGTCTGACAGGAAGGCGTCTTCGGTCGCCTCGGCGGCCAGTCGGGTTCCGATCGGCAGCGGGCGCAGCGTGTCGGCGACCTTCACGATCGGACCGGGGCACTTGAGCCCTTTGGCGTCAACGAATACCGCGTGAGGCTGCGCGCCGTCCGTATCTCCATTGCTGCCGTGCGAGGCGGCCGAGTCGGCGGCCCCCGTCGACTTGCTCTCATGCTCAGGGCCGCGCAGGGATATCTGCTGCGCCGCGGTCGGGATGGAGAGCGTCGCGGCGCTTCCCTTCGCCTGTTTTTCGGGCCGGGCATCACCATCGTCGACGTCGTTCTCCCGCTGTTGCGGCAGAGAGGCGAGATACTCCCGATACGCCTGGAATCCGCCGTCAAGGTTGATGGCGTCATAGCCGCGATCGGCAAGGATCTCGGTGACCTGCTCGCTCCAATCCCCCACCCGGCAGAACACGACGACCGGCTTGTCGTTCGGCACCTGGCTCAGCCTCGTGCCGATCTGGTTGAACGGGATATTGATCGCGCCATCAAGGCCATGGACCAACACCTCGTCGGGCTCGCGCAGGTCCAGCAGCGTCACCGTGGATTTGTCGAGCTCAGCGAATCGTTCCGGCGTGATGCGCTTGATGGCATCGCCGTCGTCGTCCGCCAGCGGTGAATCGATGCGCTTGTCCGTCATGTCAGATGCTCCCCTCATATGTTCGTGGCTCATGCCAGCGCCTGTGCGCGCCTTGCGCCTTTGGCCGCCGAGGCGCACGGTATCCGTTCATGAGCCTATGCCAGATGTCTGTCTCCCGTTGCAGCGTGGTGATAGACGCCGGTGATGGCGCGTTATTAAACGGCGGAATCGCCGTCATTCACACGCCGCACGCCGGCTGGATGTATCGCGCCGGATCCAGCGTGGTTATGGTCGGATGCTCGCCGCACACCGGGCAATCGGGTTCGCGCTCCGGCAACGGCACGGCGCGGCACGTCATCGCCAGCGCGTCGAACGTCATCAGCCGGGCGGTCAGCGGCTTGCCGACGCCGAGTATCAGCTTCACCGCCTCCACCGCTTGCATGCTGCCGATCACTCCGACCACTGCGCCGAGCACGCCGGCCTCCTTGCAGCTGGGCACCTCGCCGGCCGCGGGCATATCGCGAAAAATGCAGCGGTAGCAGGGGCCTCGCCCGGGCACATACGTCATGAGCTGGCCCTCGAACCGCAGCGCGCCACCATATATATACGGCTTCCCGGCAAGAACGCAGGCGTCGTTGATGAGGAATTTCGTCGAGAAATTGTCCGCGGCGTCGACGATGACATCGTAGCCGGCAATCAGCTCGGCGATATTGCCGGCAGATACGCGTATGTGATACGGCTTCACCGTCACGTCTGGGTTGATGGAGGTGACGGTTTCGGCCGCCGATTCGACCTTCGGCATGCCGACGTTGCCGGTGCCGTGAATGATCTGACGTTGCAGGTTCGACAGGTCCACCACATCATCATCGACGATGCCGATCGTGCCGACGCCGGCGGCCGCCAGATACATCGCGGCCGGCGATCCCAGACCGCCCGCGCCGATGACCAGCACTCGCGCGGCGAGCAGCTTCTTCTGTCCGCGTACGCCGATCTCCTTCAGAATCAGATGCCGCGAATATCTCTCCAGCTGGTCATCCGTGAAAGCCATGTCCTTCTCCCCTGTCAGCGGCACCCGTCCGCGACGTCGCCCGACTCGTCGATGTATGCACAGCATAGCGTAACGGAGGAACGGTATTTCGCGCAGGGAGCACACGGACGACCGTTTTGTGACGGTCATCCCCGGCGGGCGCCCGGATGGGGTTAGGATTGGAGCAATGCGCACAGGCGGGCCTGCCGCCGGAGGCGAACACAAGGAGGCCGATGATGACTGCTGCACACCTGACCGTCGCACACTGCGGCGAGGTATCCGCCCTGACGCTGGGACTGCCGGCCTCGGCGGCGATTCCCGAGCAGAAGGGCACGCTGCCGAAGGGATTGTTCGTGGCGAAGGCGCCGGTATCGTCCAAACTCAAGCAGCGACTGGTCAACGACATCGCCTCGATCACGATGCTCGCGCTGCTGCGGCCCGCGAACACGGCGATGGGCGCCGGCAGCGGCAAGATGCCCGAGGTGCTGGTGATTGGCCTGCGCGTGAACACACCCGGCATCCCCGTCGAGGTGATCGATCTGATCGCCGGACAGCGTAAATCCGGCATCGTGTTCGTCTGCGTGCACGAAGGCGAGTTCGAAGGCACGGTACGCGAGGAGTGTGCGCTGGCCGTGCGCCGCAACGTGCCGGTCCGTGCCGGTCATGTGCCGATCACGAAAGTGTTCTCCGGCGAATGGAGGCCGGCCGGCGAGGTCACGCTGGAACTACCGGAAGGGAACGCCGACGGCGGCGCGAAGACGATGGACGACCTGTGGGATTCGCTGTGCGCGCAGGCGATTCTCGATTCCGCGGACGGAGCCAATCTGGACGCGCGAATCGCCCGCCGGGACCAGATCGTCACGCTGAAAGCCGCCGAAGAGAAGCTGTCGCGTGATCATCAGCGTGCCAAGAACCCCGCCCAGCGCAACGAGATTTACGCCAAACTGCATAAGATTCGCACGCAGCTGGCACAATTGGAGCAGTAGCTGCCCCGTCACCGGCGCGGCAGCTAGACGCTGCGCGCAGAAACCGCAACGGTCAGAAACCCAGCCGCGTGCGGCCGAACTGATCGAGCCAGCGCAGAATCGCGCCCTCGCGTAACGCCCACGGGCAGATCTCGACCTCATGCACGTTCAGGGACCTCATGATCTCGTCGGCCACGATGCCGCCGCCGACGATCTGCATCGTGCGCTCCGGCGTGATGCCCGGCAACGCCACGCGCTGCTCCGGCTCGATGGCCGCAAGCCGGGGAATCCAGTCCTCCAGCTGCTCGCGCGTCATGATCCACGTGTCCTCGCGCCCGGACTGGCGCAGCACCGCGCCCGCCAGACGCGCCAATGAGCGGAACATCTTTGACGTGCCCACGGCATGCGCCGGATGCTTGGATTTGGGGAACGCGTCGACCATCGGCTCCAGAATCCTGCGCACTTTCTTGCGCACGACCTCCAGCTCGTCAACGCTCGCCGTGCCTTCGGGCAGATACTCGCGTGTGATGCGGCAGGCGCCCGCGGCGGCGCTGAGCGCCACGGTCGGCTCCTCGTCGGAGCCCATGGCGACCTCCAGGGAGCTGCCGCCGATATCGAGCATCAGCAGGCGCCCGGCATCCCACCCATACCAGCGTCGGGCGGCGAGGAACGTCAGGCGGGCCTCGTCCGTTCCCGACAGCACGGTCACGCTCTGGCCGATGCGCTCTTCAATCTTGCGCAGGATCTTGTTGCTGTTGGGAGCCTCCTTGATGGCCGACGTGGCCATCGCGAGCAATTGCGTGATGTCGTATTCCTCGGCAAGTTCCATGCACTGATCCACGGCGGTCAGAATCGCCTCGATGCCGGACTTCTTGATCGACCCGTCATCCTTGACATACTGCATCAGCCGCACCGTGGATTTGGTGCTGGCCTCGGGATCGGGTCGCGCGCCGGGCGCAGCGTCGACGATCAGCATATGAATCGTGTTGGAGCCGATGTCAAGCACGCCCAATCGAGTGACGCGCGAACGCAAATTCACCATAGCATCTCACTGTATCACCGGCGCGGCCGCAGCATGCGCGCGGTGTTCCACCCAAGGCCGGCCGCGGTTATCGGAGAATCATCGCAGTGAGGCGACGAACTTTCCGAGCCGGGACAGCCCCTCCGTCAACGCCTCGCGCGACGCCGCGTAGGACAGCCGCACATGCGTGTCCGCGGTCGCCGGGCCGAAATCCCGTCCCGGAGTCAGCGCCACATGCGCCTCTTCCAGCGCACGCTCGCAGAACGTCCACGCGTCCAAACCGGTTCCCGCGACGCTGAAATACGCGTAGAACGCGCCGTTCGGAACCACTTCGAGCGGCAGGCCGATGCGCTCCAGACCACTTACGACGATGCGGCGGCGGGCGAGCAGCTCCTGTCTGCGTTCCTCGCACACCGCCAACGATTCGGGCGTGAAGCAGGCGAGCGCAGCATGCTGGGTGGGCGTGTGCGCGCATAGATAATAGTTGGTCGCCAGATCGTCGACCGCCTCGATCGTGTATTCGGGCACCACCGCCCAGCCGAGACGCCAGCCGGTCATGCCGAAGAACTTGGAGAAGCTGTTGCAGATGATCGCGTCCGGGTCGGCGAGCAGCGCGGACCTGACCTCGCTGCCATCGGGCTCCCGGTCGGCGAGGTCGAGGTATGTCTCGTCGATGATGCGCCACGCGCCGCGGAATCGCGCCAGGTCGCACACGCCTTTGAGCACGTAGAAGTCGATGGTCGTGCCGGTGGGGTTGGACGGCGACGTGACCATCACCGCCTTGGTGCGCTCGCTCCACGCGCGGTCGACCAGTTCGGCGTTGAGATGGAAGCGGGTGGCCGCGCTGGTCGGCACGTCCACCACCACGCCTTCGAAGGAGTGGATCAGTTCGCGGTTGCACGGGTAGGACGGGTCAGCGACGATCACCTCGTCGCCGGGGTCGACAGTGAGCGCGGTGGCCAGCAACAGTGCGGCAGACCCGCCTGCGGTGATGACGATGCGGCGGGGGTCGATGTCGACATGATGGCGTTCATGGTAGAAGTCGGCGATGGCGCGTCGCAGCTCGGGCAGGCCCAGCGCAGCGGTGTACGGCAGCGCGCGGCCATCATATTGCTCTCGCATCGCGTCGCGCACGGCGGGCGGCGCTCCGAAATCCGGCTCCCCCAGACTCAGCTTGATGACGCTGATGCTGCGGGCGATCATCTCGTCGGCCCTCTCGCCGAACACCATTGCCCGGAACGGCTGCGCCTCGCGTGCGCGTCGTGACATCGTCGGCTGTTTCGTCTCGCTCATCATGCATCACCCTTTGCCGTCCATTCGGTACTGCCACCGATTGTAATTGCCTACCACCCTCCCGGCAAAGTCCCGTTTCACCGGGCGTTCACGGGACTATGGCCGGATGTGGAGCCGGTAATCGGGGAATTATACGATGGAACCGCCTGCATTGATGGAACCGGCCGCATTGGCGAGGCCAGCAAGCTCATTGGACGCCAATGGAACCAGGCGCGGTGATCTCGGTGTAGAGCCGTTCCAGACGCGCCTCGCGCACGGGCTTGGCGAGCTCGCACTCCCAGACGACGATGACATGCCATCCGGCGGATTCGAGCGCGGCGTGCTGCGCGATGTCGCGGTCATGGTTGCGGGTCAGTTTCGCGGTCCAGAATTCCACATTGGATTTGGGAATGGAATACTTGGAACATCCCTGATGCGCATGCCAGAAGCATCCGTTGATGAACACGATCGTATGCCATTTGGGCAGAACCACGTCGGGATGGCCGGGATAGCGCCTGTCGTTTTTGCGGAACCGAAGCCCCCGCGAGAACAGGTACCGGCGCACGAGTACTTCGATGCGGGTGTCCTTCCCGCGGATATGCGACATCGTGTAGCTGCGCGTGCCCCGCTCATACCGTTCGCCGGGCTTGGCCTTCGCGCCCGATTTGCCGGATCCACCGGTCTTCCTCGCGGCCTTTCCCTCGGCCTTCCCCGCAGCCGTCATCTCATCGCCGGCGCCTTTCGCCGCATGCCGCCGCTCGTCATGGTTTACGCTTTGTTCGCTCACGGTCTCCATTATCCGCCATTGCCGACGTCGGAGCGTCAATCGCGATAGACTACACGTACGCTTGCAACCACGGAGCGGAACCAGGGAGGCAGAATCATGGATGGCTCAACCACCTCGATCAGCGTGGATCCGCGGCAACAGCTCGACGACGTCGTGGATTTCGTCAATGACAGCTGGCTGGCATCAACGGATTTCGACGGGCCCACGTTCCTGTGGAACCATATGATCTCCGACGCGTCCGCCCAGGACGACGACAACCGCAACAATGTGCCCGTCGCCGCTCCCAACGAGGTCGCCGACGTGATCGGGTTGACGATGCAATGGTACTTCGACTCCATCTCATCCACCGTGCCGACCGCCGAACGCACCGAGGACGGCGTGTCCATGCCGCGCAACGACATGCCCACGTTCCGCATCGATTCGCAGGCGTTGTCGGGAGTGGATGCCGTGGTCGGCAACGCGCTGATGAGCACGCGCTGGGTCGACGCCACCACGAATCTGGCGAAGTCGGTCGAGATGACCGCGCGATTCGTGGGCAACGCGGCGGACCGGGACGGCGAGGGCTTCGACTATCTCAAGGAGCTCATCCAGAACGTGCGCGTGTACATGGATTCCGTGGCGCGCAACGCCGACCCGCAGGACGGGGAGAAGGCGCTGCGACTGATCACGCGGGTGGCCTGCAACGAGGATTTCCAGCTGAACGCGACGCAGATGGTGGAGCTGCTGTCGTGCGGCCTGTCGTTCGCGCAATGGGACGATACGCGCATGTTCGCCTATGATGCGCTGAACAGCGCCCTTGACACGATGGATCGTTTCGCCAAGGAGGCGAAAATCGACGAGGACGGGCGATGCGACGGCGAAACGGCACACGACGATGGCGTCATCGCTGCCGAGGCCGCGACCGGCTCGACGGCCGACGCTTCGGAACTCATCAAGCGTACGGTGGCGCTGTCAGCGCACCAGCAGTTCGAGGAATCGATCATGTTCCTGCGCCATGATCTGATGCGCGTGAGCGGTGATGCGGCCGACGCCGACCGCTTCTTGGTGAGCCACCACGAATCGGAAGCCATGGCGGATGCCTACGCGGCGCGCCTTATCGCGGCGGAACGCTGGGATGAGCTCATCGGCTTCATCGACATGGTGGAGCGCGACCGGCCGAACCAGTACACGGTGATGTTCCCGGAGGATCTGGTTGCGTATGAGTGGGAATCCCTGCGCGAGGCCGCATTCGAGGCGCTGGGACGTTGGGACGAGCTCAGGGCGATGTACCGCGAGCGCATCATCGAGGCGTACGACCCCTCCGACCTGCACACCATCGCACAGCTGCGCGCGATCAGCGGCCGGGATTGGGCCGGGCAGGTGCGGAGCATCGTCACGGCGTACGATGACGGATCCGGACGCTACGCCCGCAATCCGATTTACGAGCGGCTGCTCGTCGACGAGCGGCTGAGTGCCGAGGCAGAACGCTACTGCCGCACGTTCCCCGACGCCCGCGCCGATCTCGCGGCGGTATTGTGACGCGCTCGTCCGCCGCGATGGATCGCCGAGCCTAAAGCACATATACGGTTCGTGTGCAATCGGCTCGTGGGGGGTCTTCGCGTTCGTCTGCTGGACAACTCCCGCATTATCGACTTTTGCGGCAGTTGTCCAGCCGGCAGCGATGACCCACACCGACACGATTCAGCAAAAACGGCTTAACTGCAACGTTTTTCCGCAATTATTCTGCGAAATAATAGTGTTTTGCGCGTGTGGCGCCCTGATTTCGCGGGACAACACGCGCAAATATCGATAATGCGGAAGTTGTACAGCAGTTAGCCGTAACCAGCCGCGACCAGAGTCGGCCCAGCCCCGGCCTACAGCTCGAAGCCGAGTTCCTCGGCGGCGTCGGTCGGCACGGGGTCGTCGCACCAGAAATCCTCAAGGTTCTCGTAGGTGGTCAGACTGCGAATCTCGGCCTTGTCGATGTACAGTTCGCCGCTCAGATGGTCGGTCTCATGCTGGAAAATGCGCGCCGGCCAACCGTGCAGACGCTCCTCATGCTGCTTGCCGTTCTCGTCGGTCCAGCGTGCGGTGATGTCGAGCCAGCGCCTACGCACGGCCTGATATCCGTCGAAGCTCAGGCAGCCTTCGTAGAAGCTGCGGGTCGCGTCGCCGATCGGCTCATAACTGGGGTTGATGATGACGTGGAACGGGAATTCGGCGATTTCGCGCGGATCGTCCTCGTCGTCGCGCACGTGGTCCTCGACCACCGCGAGCGCGAGCCCCAGGCCGATCTGTGTGGCGGCCAGGCCGACTCCCGGCGCTTCCAGCATCGTCGTGTGCATCGTGTCGATGAGCTTGTTCAGCGTGCCCTTGCTCAGCTGGCCGGAGTATTGCACGGTCTGCTGGCGCAGCACCGGTTCGCCGGCCTGCACAATCGGCAGGATTCGCTCCTTGCCACCGGTTTTGAGGAGCTGTTCGACCTCACGGTTGAGTTCGAGGTCGACTTTCGTGTTTTTTCCGAACATACGAATGATTCCTTGGTATTGCGGTATTGCCGTTATTCGTTCTACAGCGCGAGCTCGTCGGCCACGACTTTGGCGAGCCGGTCGCACACCTCGTCGGCCTGCTGCTGCGTGGCGGCTTCGGCCATCACGCGTACGAGCGGTTCGGTGCCGGACGGACGCAGCAGCACGCGACCGGTGTCGCCGAGCAGCTTCGACTCCTTGTCGACGGCGGCCTGCACCGCCGCGTTGGTGGTGGCGGCCATCTTGTCGACGTTCGGCACGTTGACGAGCTGCTGCGGCAGCTGCGGGAAGTCCGCGGCGAGCTGCTTGAGGCTCTTGCCGGATTTGACGACCTCGTTGCACAGGGTGAGCGCGGTCAGGGTGCCGTCGCCGGTGGTGGCGAACTCGCGGTTGATGACGTGGCCGGACTGCTCGCCGCCGAGCGTGTAGCCGCCGCGGAGCATCTCCTCCAGCACGTAGCGGTCGCCGACCGCGGTCTGCACGGTCTTGATGCCCATGTCCTTGAGGGCGAGCTTGAGTCCGAGGTTGCTCATCACGGTGACGACGAGCGTGTTGTCGGCGAGCTTGCCGGCCTCCTTCTTGGCGCGGGCCAGGATGCCCATGATCTGATCGCCGTTGACCATGTTGCCGTCCTCATCCACGGCGAGGCATCGGTCGGCGTCGCCGTCGAACGCGACGCCCATCACCGCGTCGGTGGCCTTGACCATGGCCTGCAGCTGCTCGGGGTGCGTGGAACCGGCGTTCTTGTTGATGTTGTATCCATCCGGGGAGGCGTTGATGACCAGCACTTCCGCGCCGGCGCGGCGCAGCGCCTCCGGAGCGACCACCGATGTGGCGCCGTTCGCGCAGTCCGCCACGATCTTCAGGCCGCGCAACGGCTTGGGCTGGGTCTTGTCCGGGTTGAGCGGGGCGATGGTCGACACCAGATGGTCGATGTACAGGTTCGTGGCGGTCACCGTCTCATGCGAGACGCGGCCAACGCCCGCGCCGGTCGGACGGTCCCAGTCCTGACCGAGCACGGCCTCGATGTCGTCTTCCTTGCTGTCGGGCAGCTTGAAACCGCCGCGCGCGAAGAACTTGATGCCGTTGTCGGGCATGGGGTTGTGCGACGCGGAGATCACCGCGCCCATCTCGACGTTGAGCACGGAGGTCAGGAACGCGACGCCCGGCGTGGGGATGATGCCCGCGTCGATCACGTCGAAGCCGCCAGCAGACATGCCGGCGCACAGCGCGGACGCCAGAAAATCACCGGACACGCGCGTATCACGGCCGATCAGCGCACGACGGCGGCCCTCCGGCAGGCCTTCCCTGACGGCACTGTTGCCCAGCACGCGCACGGCGGCATCCCCCAGATCAAGCGCCAGACGCGCGGTCAAATCCCTGTTCGCCAATCCACGAACGCCATCGGTTCCAAACAATCTCGGCATAATCTGCGATTCCTTTGCTTCGACGGCTTCCGCCGTCTCTTCGACATACCGAGCACCATCGTAACCGGCCGGCGGAGCGATTGCACCCATATCCATGAATACTGCCCAAATCACGCGCAATTGCCAGTTTCGGAGAAAGGCATGTGAGAGAATACAAGCAGATTCGCGAGTCATTTGCCAATGAGAGAAGGGGCCGATTGGGGCTTTCTCTGCTGTGGTCATTACCCTGAATGCCGTCCATGTCCGCCGGAGTTTCCATTGCCACCATGGTTGTCAGGGGCTGGGACTCCGGAAGCCGGTTCAGTCGGCGGGTATGGTTGCGGCGGAGCGAATCCTTGCCGGGGGACCTGCTGAGGATATGGCTGCTGCGGCTGGCTAGGTGGCTGTTCCGGCACCCGGTTCGGGGCAGGCGGAGCCTGGCCCCCACTCCCCTGTGATCCACCAGGATATGGGCGGGATGGCACGGGTCCGTTGGGGTATGATCGAACACTGCCATATGCCACACCGGATACGGGAATCCGCGCGCGCGTCCTACGCCGCCGAGACACCACCAGGGCGATTATCACGCCCGCGGCTATAGCGGCCACGCCTGCGCCGATCACGCCCCACAGCCACACCGGCATGCCGGACGAAGCGCTCTGCGACGGGTCTCCTTCGGGCTTGGCCTGCCCGTTCGGTGTCGTGGTGTTATTGTTCGAACCATCGGCGGTGTTCGTCGCGGAGTATTGCATGCAGTCGGAGCCGCCATCGGAACGGCACTGCTCCACCTTCTTCCACGCCGCCTGCTGACGCTCGTACTCCCGCCCGATGAGCCCGGCCTCACACGGGACATTATCCGCTGCGGTGCCAACGCCGTCCGGGTTCGTCTTGCAATCCTGCGTGTACCAGTCCTTCAGATCCGGGTACTGGGCGGCCGCCTTCATCTGGTACTCCAGAATCGGGTTCACATCCTTGTACTGGGTCGGGTCGACCGTCAGCAGCGCATTCAGGTCCACCTCGCCGAACCCCCGCTTGCGTTCCGGGTCAATGACCGGCTTGCCCTTGCCGCTCTTCGTGTTGCGTATCAAAGACTGGATGATCTGGTTGCCCGTCGCGTCGGGCCACTTCTGCATGGCCAGCGCCAGGTACGACGACAACACCGCGGCCGCGGTCGACGTGCCGCCATTGCCCGCGATATTGTAGACATTCGAAAGAGGATTGACTGGGTCTAATACGTTCATGCCATAGGACAGCACCGCCACATTGCCGTCCATGACATCCGAGGTGGAAGCCAGGTTCCCGGACTCGTCCACGCTGTTCACCATCACCACACCGGGGAAGGTCTCCATGCTGCGCGGGTCGCCGGTCAGATCATCCAAGCCGGGATTCATGTCATTCGCACGTCCTCCAACCATGACGACCCCATGACGCAGGGCATCCACATACCCGGCATAATCCGCGCTGACGAGATCACCTCCCTGGGAACGGTTGAGGATGCGAGCGTCCCAGTCCACCGCCGTCTTGACATCTGCACCACTGTCGCTTGTCGCATCACCCGCGAGTTTCTGATCGCAAGGTGTCACAGCAGGCCCCGCATTAACCGCCCCATCCGTAATATGCAACACGTCCGCTTTGGGCGCCGCCCCCATGATTCCGGGCCACTTCGAAGTGTAGTTGCTTCCATCACCCACGATCCATGCCAGCATGTCAGTGCCGTGCGATGAATAGTACCCATCGTCACCGGCCTTGATCGTCGCGGTCAACGGCCTGCCGCCCACCTTGCACTCGACCTCGTTGCCGTCCATACCGGAGAACCGGCCCAGCCTGTACGTGATGTCGGCGTCCTTCAACGCGGGGTAATCCTCGACCGCCTGCGTATCCAGCACCGCCACCTTCACACCGGAACCGTCAATGCCCTGCTTCCATGCGGAAGCCACCGTGTCGTTCACCACCGGCCAACGCCCGTCATCCGCCGCGAAGGCACCGGGCGTGAACGCGCAAGGCAATACGCATGCCAGCGCGAACGCGCATCCGGCCTTCACCCTCGACCAACGAGAAACCATGAACCTGCCCTTCCCGGCTCACGCCGTCTTTGGATGATATCGCCGAGGAGTTTCATGATGAACCCCCTACAATCCGAAAGTGTACTCTCATGAAGCTTTCAGCAATACCCCTTTCCCGTAACATTTCGATATACGGGCAGTGAACGGCGCAGTCGCAGGGGCGCGGCATGTGACGGCACGGTACATCACGCTGGACAACGTCCGCGATTACGCATTATGCAGGAGTTGTACAACGGCAGATATTTAGGCGCGATAAGAGAATGGCTTGAAATCAACGATTTCGCGGTTCAAGTCACTGTACAACACGTATATTTTGCCCGTTTGCGGGAGTTGTACAGCGCCGTAGGTGCACAACATCTGCGTTTCGCTGATATGCGGGAGTTGTACAACGAATCACGGCGATACGGCAACACGACGACTCTGCCGCACCGCCGGTACATACTCATGCACGCGAAACGCCCTTCGCGCGAACGGCGGCCTTGCAGGCGCACGTTACGCGAAGGGCGTTTCGTATGGGTCGGTCGCGCCGCCTTACAGCGCGGCGTTGAAGTCGCGCACCTTGAGCGTGCGCTGGGAGGATTCCACATTGCCGCGCACGATGCGCTTCAGGGCGTTGTCGGCATCCTCATGGTCGGCGAGCCACCGATGGCCGAGTTCGACCAGCGTGGCCGGGTCGGCGTAGTACGGGTACAGGCCCTCAAGCAGCGCCTCGGCCATGTGGAAGCTCTTGTTCTTCCACACCCAGTCGACCACGTCGTAGTACTTGGCGGCGTACGGCTCGGCCAGGTCGGGGCGCGGCGTGGCGCCGAACCCGCGGGCCACGGCCTCCAGCTGCATGTTGGTCAGGTCGGCGTTGTTGAGCGCCTCGTTCCAGGCCCATTCCTTCGCGGCGGCATCGCCACGCACCGCGTGGGCGCCGAGCGCGAACTCGCGGTTCTCGGTGGTGTCGCGCTTGGCGAGCTGCGCGTCGATGCCGGCCTGGTCGATCAGCTTCACCGAGGAGAGCGCGTTGATGATCGTCCACGTGAAGTTGTTGTCGATCTCCAGTCCGGCCACGATCAGCGAGCCGTCGAAGAGGCCCTGCGCGTGCTCGGCGAACTCGGCGTCGCCCTCCTCGCCGTAGCCGAGGTACGCCGTGACGAGCTGGAACTGCTGGTCGGATCCGCCGGGAGCGGCGATGACGAGCTTCCACAGCTCCTTGGCGACGTGCTTGACCACGTCCGCGCGGCGATCCGGCGCGGTGTAGTGCCACGCGGTGGTGCTCATGCAGCTCAGCGCGTAACGGAACGTGGTGGACTCGGTCTCGGTGGCGAGCAGCGCCAGCGTCGTGTCGATGAACTTCTCGGCGGCGAGATCGCCGTCACGGGTCATGTCCCACAGCGACAGCCACACGACCGCGCGGGCGAGCGCATCATCGAAACGCTGCAGGTTCGCCAGGGCGAACGAGAGCGAATCGGCGTCGAAACGCAGCTTCGTGTACGTCAGATCATCGTCGTTCACCAGGATGAACGCGGGGCGCTTCTTGCCGGCCGCAGCGGCGACCACGGTGGATTCGCCGTCCACGTCAAGCTCGAAGCGGTCGGTGCGCACGATCTTGCCGGTGGCCGGATCCTCGTCGTAGAAGCCGACCGCGAGGCGATGCGGGCGCAACACCGGGTGCTCGGCGGGGGCGGTCTGGTTGAGCGTGAGCGAGGCGATGGTGCCGTCCGCGTTCTCCTCGACCTCGGTGGCGATCGTGTTGATGCCGGACTCCTCCAGCCACTTGGCGCTCCACGCCTTGAGATCGCGGCCGGACGCCTTCTCCAGCTCGTGCAGCAGGTCGGCGAGCGTGGCGTTGGAGTATGCGTACTTGTTGAGGTACTGGTTGATGCCCTGGAAGAACTTCTCGCGGCCGACGTAGTACACGAGCTGCTTGAGCACGGAGGCGCCCTTCGCGTAGGTGATGCCGTCGAAGTTGACGTACGTGTCGTTGAGGTCGTTGATCGGGGCGACGATCGGGTGCGTGGTGCTCAGCTGGTCCTGGTTCAGCGCCCAGCTCTTCTCGCCGGAGCAGAACGTGGCCCAGGCGTCATGCCATTCGGTGGCCTCGGCGGTGGCGAGCGTGGAGGTGAACTCGGCGAAGGACTCGTTGAGCCACAGGTCGTTCCACCATTTCATCGTCACGTAGTCGCCGAACCACATGTGGGCGAGCTCGTGCAGCACGGTCACCACGCGGCGCTCGGCGAGCGCGTCGGTGACCTTCGACTCGAACACGTACTGGTCGCGGATCGTGACCATGCCGATGTTCTCCATCGCGCCCGCGTTGTACTCGGGCACGTAGATCTGGTCGAACTTGGCGTACGGGTAGGGCACGCCCCACGTCTTGGCGTAGAACGCGAAGCCCTTCTTAGTGATGTCGAACAGGTAGTCGACGTCCTTGGCGAACGCGGGGGCGAGCGCCTGGCGGCAGTACTGGGCCATAGGCACGGTGCGGCCGTCCTCGTTGAGGTAGGTGGTGTGCCATTCGGCGTACGGACCGGCGCAGATGGCGGTCAGGTACGAGCTCATGATAGGCGTGGTCTCGAACGTCCAGCTGCGGGCGGATTCGGGCTCGTGGTCGCCGAGCACCCCGTCTGCGGTGATGACGTCGTCGACGTCCTCCTTGGACTTGACCGGCATGTTCGACGTGACGATCCACGACTTCGGCGCGAGCACGGTGAAGTCGAACGTGGCCTTCAGGTCGGGCTGGTCGAACACCGCGTACACGCGGCGCGCGTCCGGCACCTCGAACTGGGAGTACAGGTAGATGTCGCCGTCGGACGGGTCCACGCTGCGGTGCAGGCCCTCGCCGGTGTTGGAGTACACGCAGTCGGCCTTGACGGTGACCTCGTTGCGGCGGCGCAGGCCGGTGAGCGCGATGCGGTTGTCCTCGAACACCTGCGCGGGGTCGAGCGCCTCGTCGTTCAGGATGATCTCGGTCACGTTGTCGGCGATCAGGTCGAGGAACGTCTCGCTGCCCGGCTCGGCGCCGAAGCAGATCGTCGTGGTCGAGCCGAACGTGCGCGCGTCCCGGGTCAGATCAAGCTGGACATGGTAGCTGATGGGGGCGGAGACGATGGACTTGCGTTCCTCGGCTTCCACGCGGGTAAGGTTTGCACCTGGCATATTTTCTAACTCCTTCTGATATGTCTTCCCGAAAGAAGCCGGGACCGTCACGACAGAAAAAGGAACAAGGAACCGTTCACGCGATTCCCTACTCCTCGCTGAGACGTTGACGTTCAGGCTTGCTTCTGGGACGTATGCCGGCGTCACTTGCGTGAGCCGAAGCGGTTTACTTGCTGGGTTCTTCGATGATGTCCTGGGCGATGTCGGCGACGACCGGAACGATCATCGGCTTGCGGTGCAGCTGTCGGGCGATCCATCCGCCGAGCGTGCGGCGCATGATCTGCTGCAGTCTGTGCGTGTCCTTCGTCCCCTGCATCATCGCGTCCTGCAGCTGCTCGACGATCTGATGGCGGATCTTGTCGAACTCGCTTTCGTCTTCGGCGACAGCGTTGAGGAAGATCTTCGGGCCGGTGACGACTTCGGAGGCCTCGGTATCGACCACGACGAAGCTGGACACGAAGCCTTCGGTGCCGAGGATGCGGCGCTTCTCAAGCTCCTCGTCGGTGATCTCGCCGACCGAATCGCCGTCCACGTACACGTAGCCGCACGGCACGGAGCCGACGACCGCGGCCTGACCGTGGTACAGGTCGACGACGTCGCCATCCTCCGCCAGCACCACGTTCTTCGGATCGACGCCGGTCTTGACGGCGATCAGGCCGTTGGCGACCAAGTGGCGGTTCTCGCCGTGGATGGGCATCGCGCACTTGGGCTTGACGATGTTGTACATGTACAGCAGCTCGCCCTCGTTGCAGTGACCGGACACGTGCACGGCCGCGTTGTCGCGGTTGACGACGCGCGCGCCGAGCTGCACGAGCTTGTTGATGACCTTGTACACGCCATGCTCGTTGCCCGGAATCAGGGAGCTGGCGAGTATCACCGTGTCGAACTCGTTGATGGTGATGTCGCGGTGGTTGCCGTCGGCGATGCGTCCGAGGGCGGCCATCGGCTCACCCTGCGAACCGGTGCACATGAAGACGAGCTTGTCGTCCTGCACGTCGTGCGCCTTCTTGAGGTCGATGACGGTGCCTTCGGGGATGTGCAGGTAGCCGAGGTCGGCGGCGATGGACATGTTGCGCACCATCGAGCGGCCGACGAAGACGACCTTGCGCCCGTACTTGTGGGCGACGTCGACGACCTGCTGGACGCGGTGCACGTGCGAGGAGAAGCTGGCGACGATGATCTTGCGGCTCGCCTGCGCGAACGCCTGGTCGAGCGCGGGTCCGATGGAGGTCTCCGGCTTGACGAAGCCTGGCACCTCGGCGTTGGTGGAGTCCATCATCAGCAGATCCACGCCCTGCTCGCCGATCTTGCCGAATTCCACCAGATCGGTGATCTTGTGGTCGAGCGGCAGCTGGTCGAGCTTGATGTCGCCGGTGTCAATCAGGGAGCCGGCGGGCGTCTTGACGTACACGGCGAGCGCGTCGGGGATCGAGTGGGTGACGGTGACGAATTCGAGGTTGAACGGGCCGACCTTGAGCTTGTCGCGTCCCTTGACCTCCACCATGGTGGGATGCTGGTTGTGCTCCTGGCATTTCGCCTCAACGAAGGCGAGGGTCAGCTTGGAGCCGATCAGCGGGATGTCCGGGCGCAGCTTGAGCAGGTAGGGCACGCCGCCGAT
>ERZ1031746.97-NODE-97-length-36767-cov-7.101220_pt1 | contig 36767 bp, 38 predicted proteins | sample MGYA00518171_ERZ1031746 | MGnify/ENA primary metagenome ERZ1031746 (study PRJEB33719, sample SAMN04261238) | wastewater metagenome | biome: rural village; feature: human; material: feces | host: Homo sapiens | place: El Salvador | collected 2013-01-07 ...
ACCGTCGCGGGAGACGGCGAAGAAGATGCGCGCCTGACCGAAGAGATAGACGATGAGCGTCGTGATGATGCCGGCAATGGCGCCGACGGCGACGAGATTGGCCACGCCCGGCCAGTGGAGGATACGCAGGGCATGGGCGACCGGTTCCGGCGTATTCAGGTCCGTATAGTTGATGGCACCGGTCAGGGAGAGGGCCATGGCGACGTAGAGGCACATACAGATGAAGACAGAAAGAATGATGCCAATCGGCAGGTCGCGTTCCGGTTTCTTACATTCTTCAGCCGATGTGGCGACGGCGTCGAAGCCCATGTACGAGAAGAAGACAATGGCCGTACCGCTCAGGATACCCTGGACGCCGAAGGGTGCGAAGGGTTTGAAGTTGGCCATTTCCACATGAGGTGTGGCGATGCAGATGAAGGAGATGATGGCGGCCAGGGTGATGAAGACCAGGGCCGTATTCAGTTTAGCACTCTGTTCTGTCCCGCGGATCAGGACCAAGGCTAGCAGGAGGATGATGATGACTGCCGGAAGATTGATGATGCCTCCTTCAGCCGGGGTCTTTAAGAGAACTTCCGGGATGATATAGCCGTACGATTTGAGGATGCCCGCCAGGTAGCCGGAAAAGCCGACGGCAACGGCACTGCCTGTGACCGTGTAGCCGAGGAGCAGGGACCAGCCGGTGAGAAAGGCCATGCCTTCGCCAAGGGAGGCAAAAGTATAGGAATAGACACTGCCTGATGAAGGAATCATGGAGGCGAATTCACTGTAAGCGAGACCGACGAGGATACAGAGGAGACCTGCCAGGGCAAAAGAAATAGAAATAGCCGGACCGGCGTATTTGGCAGCTGCAATACCTGTCAAGACGAAAATGCCGGCACCGATGATGCCGCCAACGCCAAGAAATGTCAGGTCCATGACGCCTAAATCTTTGCTGAGGTTTGAATTTTCAGAATCGGCATGGAGCTGGGCAACGGATTTGGTGTGGAAAAACGACATATAATCACTTCCTTAATTTTAATAAAATTAACAAAAGAGTTTAATTTAATAAACTTTTCGTCAACTATAGTGTACTATGATGCATACATCATAGTCAATATAATTCATAAATATGGAATCATGTATACAGTATCCCACTTGAAATCCATTTTAAGAGACCTTATAATAATGATGATGAGAATTACTATTTTTATTTTAATGAAATAGAGAGGGGAGATATGACTTATGGGGTTTTTCAGCAATCTTTTCCATCATGATGATGTTTCGGGGACAAAAAAATACGTTTCTATTTCCGGTATGGTTTGTCAGAACTGTGTCAACCATGCGACGCAGGCATTGGAAGCTGTGCCAGGGGTCAAGAAAGCGAAAGTCAATCTGATGAGAGGTGAAGCCGAAGTCATCGTCGACGATTCCGTCAAAGACGAAGACCTTTTGAAAGCGGTCGTCAATGCGGGCTATGCCGCAACGGATATTTCGCTTCATCCGAAAAAATAATTAAAAAATAAAATAAACGATTGATAATAATGAAATATTGTAGTATAATCAGCACATAAATTAAATTTTATATTTCCGACAGGGCTGTCGCAAGAGGGATTTCTTTCTCTCTGCACAGCCTTGTTTTCGTATCAGACAAGGAGTGGTGTCATCGTGTCTTTTCAGATGTTTGTCCCTACGAAAGCGTTATTTGGTGCTGGTCAGCTCAACCATTTACATGAACAGGACCTTCCCGGCAAGAAAGCTTTGCTGGTCATTTCCAATGGGAAGTCGACCAAAGTCAACGGCTACCTGGACCGGACGGAAAAAGAACTGCATGCGGCCGGCGTAGAAACGGTCCTCTTCGATCAGGTCGAAGCGAACCCGCTGAAATCGACGGTCATGCGCGGCGGTGCCATGGCCCGGAAAAACGGCTGTGATTTCCTCGTCGCTCTCGGCGGCGGCAGCTGTATCGATGCGGCCAAAGGGATTGCCGTCGTAGCGACCAATGACGGTGATTTGTGGGATTACATCACGCAGGGCACGGGCAAGGGCAAGCCCATTGCCATAAAACCTCTACCTATCGTAGCCATTACGACGACGGCCGGGACTGGTTCGGAAACCGATGCTGGCGGCGTCATCACCAATGAAGATACGAACGAAAAGACGCCGGTCAAAGGGCCGTCCCTCTTCCCGGTCCTGGCCATCATCGACCCGGAACTGATGGCTACAGTGCCGCCGAAATTCACGGCCTATCAGGGCTTCGACGCCTTGTTCCACAATATCGAAGGCTATCTGGCCAATAAAGCCAACTTGATGAGCGAAATGGTCGCCCTGGAAGCCATCTCCCAGATCAGCGCCTATTTGCCGACGGCTGTCCAGAACGGCATCGACATGAAGGCCCGGGAGCGCGTCGCTTTCGGTAACTATCTCGGCGGTCTGGAAATGTGCCTCAGCTCCAATATGAGTGAGCACTCACTGGAACACGCCCTCAGCGCCTATCACCAGGCCCTGCCCCACGGTGCCGGCCTCATCATGATCAGCCTGGCTTATTTCTCGCACATGATCGACATCCACGTCTGTGACGACCGCTTCATTATCCTGGCCCGCCATATGGGCCGTCCTGATGCGGCGAAACCGGAAGACTTCCTCGATGCCCTGAAGGAATTACAGGAAAAATGCGGCGTCGCCAATCTCAAGATGTCCGATTACGGCATCAGTCCCGACGAATTCCATAAAATGGCCCATAATGCCAAGACGGCTATGGCGGGATTATTCATGGCCGACCGCATGCCTATGAGCGAAGACGACTGTGTCGCTATTTATCAGGCATCTTATCGCTAAAATGTTGTAAATACAACAGCCATTTGGCCGAAACCGGGGTATACTATAGGCACAGTAAGGAATGACTTACTGGACTAAGTTTTCCGGATAGAAGGTCCGGTCAAAGGAGTGACTCATTATGAAATATAAAGTAAACGATACGTGCATTGCTTGTGGTCTGTGTGTTAATACGTGTCCAGAAGTATTCCGCATGAACGATGATACGGGTATGGCAGAAGCCTACGCTGAATCGACGGAAGCTAACAATGACGCTGCTCAGGAAGCCATGAACTCCTGCCCGGCTGGCGCTATCGAAGAAGCATAAGCCGTAATCAATCTAAATAAAACATAAAGTTACGGAATAAATATTGACAAGTACAGGCACATGCACTATGATATAGGTAAATTCATAGTACGTACGGCAAAGGCGCTGTTGAAGCAATTTCAACAGCGCCTTTTCTGTATGTACCGGCGTGGGGACGCCGGAGAGGTATGAATTTAATTGCAACAGAAACGTTGTAATTATTACTTGAATACTGTATACAAAATATTTAATGCATCAATGGGTTATTGGGGAGGATATTATGAGAACAGAACATGACTTTTTAGGTGAAATGAATGTACCGGATAATGTTTATTATGGCGTACAGACCATGCGAGCTATGGAAAACTTCCATATTACAGGGGAACATCTGGATCCGGACTTCATCCAGGCTATGGCCATTGTCAAAAAAGCAGCTGCTCTCGCCAACATGGAAACGGGACGGCTCGACAAGAAAATTGGTAATGCCCTGGTACAGGCAGCCAGTGAAATCATTGACGGCCAGTGGCTGGACCAGTTCCCTGTTGATCCAATCCAGGGCGGTGCCGGTACGTCCGTCAACATGAACATGAACGAAGTACTGTGTAACCGAGCCTTAGAAATCATAGGCAAAGAAAAAGGCCGTTACGACATCATTTCGCCGAATAACCACGCCAACATGGCTCAGTCGACGAACGACGTCTTCCCGACGAGCATCAAAGTCTGCCTGAGCATGAAAGGCAAGAAATTGACGGCTGCGCTGAAAGAACTGGAAACAGAACTGGACGTCAAAGCCGACGAATTTAAAGACGTCATCAAGATGGGCCGTACCCACTTGCAGGATGCCGTTCCCATCACGCTTGGCCAGGAAATGGGCGCTTATGCTTCGGCTGTCGCCCGCGGCCGCAAACGTATTTCCCGGTCCCTCGAAGGCGTCCATGTCATCAACATGGGCGGCACGGCTGTCGGTACGGGCCTCAATGCCGAACCGGCCTATATCAAAGCCGTTGCTGCGAAACTTTCCATGCTGACCGGTGATATCTATGTCACAGCCCGCAATCTCATCGACATGACCAATAATACGGACATCTTTGCTGAAGTATCGGGCAGCATGAAAGCTACGGCCCTCATGCTCATCAAGATGGCCAACGATTTCCGCCTCATGGCTTCCGGTCCACGCTGCGGCCTCAACGAATTGAAACTGCCGGCTCGTCAGCCTGGTTCTTCCATCATGCCGGGCAAAGTCAATCCGGTCATGGCAGAAGTTCTCGACCAGACGTGTTACCAGATCATCGGCAACGACATGGCTATCAGCCTGGGCGTCGAAAACGGCCAGTTCGAGCTGAATGTCATGGAACCGGTCATGGCTTTCAATCTCTTCCACTCCATGCAGTATTTGACCAATGCTGTCCATGCCTTTGTCAAATACCTGCTCAAAGGCGTCAAGGCCAATAAAGAAGCCTGCCAGTCCTGGGTCGACCACAGCGTCGGCATCGTCACGGCCCTCTTGCCGCACATCGGCTATGAACGGTCGTCTATGCTGGCCAAGGAAGCCTATGCCACAGGCCGTCCCATCCGGGAAATCATCCTCGAACACGGCTATCTGACAAAAGAACAGATAGACATCATCTTGTCGCCGCAGGAAATGACCCAACCGGGCATTGCCGGTAAGCAGGTCCTGGAAGAAACCTATCTGGCACAACAGAAAATCTCTGGCTAAATTCCCAAGCCATTTATCGCGGAAGCGGCCCTGTCTCCTCCTGACAGCAGGGCCGCTTCTTTTTTTGCCGGAAATCCATTATAATAGGTTTGATGTTTGATGTTTGATGTTTGATGTTTGATGTTTGATGTTTGATGTTTGATGTTTGGGAGGTATTTATGGATTGGCAGCGTGATTTTCAGGAACATATACAGCTTTTGCAGCAGGCAGAAGAGGCGGATTTGACGAATCCCTTCATTTGTCACGGCATCGTCCACCTCTTTCAGGAGGCCTTCGATCTGGGCCTGATGGCCTTTCGCGAAGCCTTGAAGCGGGACGGACAGGGCCTGGCCGCCATGGGGTCTGCCAAAGAGCTCATCGCCGCCGCATACGAGCAGTACCTCTTCGTCGATGAAGATATCTGGCTGGCCATGCTCCGTGACCGCCACGGCAGCCAGGACGCCATAGAAGCACAGGTAGGACGCATCTTGGGGCCATATCAGGACGCCCTGGCGGCGTTGTACGATTCAGATGCGGCTGCGCCGCGATAGACGCAGGCCACAAGTCACAAAAAAATACACGGCCAGCGGCCTTGTGCGTAGGGGCCGTCCCGGCGGGCGGCCCGCTATGGAATTATGGAAACTCTCTTGACAGAACAGTCGTCACATGTTAGAATAGCTAAAGTTAGGCGTTTACCAACGCCTGGCTTTTTTAAGTTACAGAAAAATTTCCTTGACTTAGAGGGGACTGTTGTGATACATTATAAAGGCAGTCTTACGTAACACTAGGCTTGTGACTATTTTTAAGAGAGGTGTAAGGAATGCGTACAGCTATCACTTTGGCATGCACAGAATGCAAACAGCGTAACTACCGGACGAACAAAAACAAGAAAAATAACCCGGATCGTTTGGAACTGAAAAAATACTGCCCGTTCTGCAAAAAAGAAACATTACACAAAGAAACGAAATAATTGATTGAATAAGATTGTGCTAATCTTATTTGGATGTGAGAGGTTATATGGCACTTTCAGCTAAAAAAGCAGCACAAAAGAATAAGAACAAGAAGAAGAACGCGGGCAAATCATTTTTATCTGGCGTAAAGGTAGAAATGAAAAAAGTCATCTGGCCGACGAAGAAGGAATTGATCAACTACACGGTTATGGTCATCGTCGCTACAATCGTCGTAATGGTAATCATTGGCGTAGCTGACGGCGTATTTTCACAGCTGTTCAAGTTACTCCAGCTTGTTGTCGGATAGGGGGCTTGCGCTTAAATGGAAGCAGATATGAAATGGTATGTCATCCATACGTATTCTGGTTATGAAAATAAAGTAATGCAGACGCTGGAACAGAAAGTCAAATCCATGGGTTTGGAAAACGTCATTAACCGTATCCTCATTCCAATGGAAGATGAAATTGACGTCAAGGACGGTAAGAAACGGACAGTCAAACGGAAAGTATTCCCTGGCTACGTTCTCATCGAAATGGAAGTCAATGACCGTTCCTGGTATGTCGTCCGCAATACGCCGGGTGTCACCGGGTTTGTTGGCTCGGCTACTAAACCGATTCCGCTGGAACCGAAAGAAGTCGAAAAGATTCTGAAGACCCAGGGAATTGAAAGCGAACCGAAAACGCATATCTCTGTCGAAGTTGGCGAAGAAGTGCGCATTACCGAAGGTCCTTTTGAAAATTGCATGGCCGTCGTAACGGAAATCAATGAAGAAAAAGGGACTGTCAAAGGCCTTGTTAATATGTTTGGCCGAGAAACTCCAGTAGAAGTCGACTATTCTCAAATCGAGAAGGGTCTGGAATAAATACTTCTAAATGCGGCGACTTGCCGCGAGTGGGAGAATCGCAAGATTCGTTTGACCACATCTTGTAATGTAAGGAGGTGTAACTCACCATGGCAAAAAAAGTAGCAAGAATGGTAAAACTCCAGTGTGAAGCTGGTAAAGCAACTCCGGCGCCTCCGATTGGCCCTGCATTAGGCCAGGCTGGTGTCAACATCATGGCTTTCGTCAAGGAATTTAACGAACGTACAGCTAAACAGGCTGGCTTCATCATCCCTGTCGAAATCACAGTCTATGAAGACCGTTCCTTCACTTTCATTACGAAAACACCGCCGGCTGCCGTTCTCTTGAAGAAAGCAGCAGGTTTGGACAAAGCTTCGGGCGAACCGAACAAGAAAAAAGTAGCTAAATTGGGCCGCGACAAAGTCCGCGAAATCGCAACGACTAAGATGCCGGACCTCAACGCTAACGACGTTGAAGCTGCTATGAAGATGATTGAAGGTACAGCTCGCAGCATGGGTATCGAAATCGTCGACTAATTCGATGGTTCTCTGCCCGTGGAAGGGGTAACCCGCTAAACCACATAAGGAGGAAGAAACATGGCAAAAGTAGGCAAGAAATATGCTGAAGCTGCAAAACTGTTCGATAAACAGAAACAGTATGATGTTGCAGAAGCAATCGACATCTTGAAAAAGATGGATACTGCTAAATTCGACGAAACTGTTGAATTGGCCGTAAACCTTAACGTAGATCCGAAATACGCCGACCAGCAGGTCCGCGGCGCCTTGGTACTGCCCCACGGCACTGGTAAATCCAAGACCGTCCTCGTATTTGCTCAGGGCGATAAAGAAAAAGAAGCTTTAGCTGCTGGCGCTGACTATGTCGGTGCTGATGATCTCGTAGAAAAGATCAAAGGTGGCTGGCTCGAATTCGACGTAGCAATCGCTACTCCGAACATGATGGGTAAAGTTGGTCGTCTCGGTAAAATCCTCGGTCCTAAAGGCCTCATGCCTAACCCGAAGGTTGGTACTGTCACGATGGACGTTACAAAAGCTGTTAGCGAAAGTAAAGCTGGTAAAGTTGAATACCGTACGGATAAAGCCGGCAACATTCATTCTTCTATCGGTAAAAAATCTTTCGAAGCAGATAAATTGATTGATAACCTGACTGCTTTGGTTGATACACTCATCAAAGTTAAACCGTCGGGTGCAAAAGGCCAGTACATTAAATCCATCACGGTTAGCTCCACGATGGGCCCTGGCATCCACATCAACCAGTACAGCATCAAAGGTGCTGCAAAGAAAGAAGAAAATTAATATCTCTCTTAGCTGTAGACTGAAGGTATGTATAATGGACGTATGTCCGCCATCTGAGGCTATGAAACTAGCAGATATCTGACTTTGACTAGTTCGGCCTCGTGGGTTCCATGAGGCCGTTTTTGATTGCTAAGACGATATAAATCCCAGTTCAAGGAGGTGTATCGAACTCATGTCCACATATGCAAATCATCCGGTTTCTCCGGCAAAAGCCGCTGTCGTTGAAGAAATGAAAGAAAAACTGCAGTCCGCTCAGGGCGCTGTTTTCGTTGGTTTCTCCGGCCTCACCGTAGCTGATGTCACGAAACTTCGCCGTAAGTTCCGCGAAGGCGGTGTTGAATACAAAGTCATCAAAAACACGTTGACCCGTATCGCCGCTGACGAACTCGGCTATAACGCATTAGATGCAATTCTCGAAGGCCCGACAGCTCTCGCATTTTCCGCAGAAGACGCTGTAGCTCCGGCTAAGATCCTCAAAGAATTCATCAAAGAAACAAAGACCGAAGCTTTGACTGTAAAAGCAGGCTTAGTTGATGGTCAGGTCATTGATGTTGCAGCTGTTGACGCTCTGGCAAGCTTGCCGAGCCGCGAAGAACTCCTCGCAAAATTGGTTGGCAGCATGCAGGCTCCTATCTCTGGCCTTGTCAACGTACTCCAGGGCAATATCCGCAACATGGTTTATGTGCTTGACGCTGTACGCGCTAAAAAAGCAGAACAGGAAACTGCTTAATTAGCTTACATAACTAAAAAATTAAACTCAAAAATTGATACTATGGAGGTATTTCAAAATGACTAAAGAAGAAATCATGGAAGCCATTGAAAATATGACCGTTCTCGAACTTTCCGAACTCGTAAAAGCTATGGAAGACAAATTCGGCGTTTCCGCTGCTGCTCCGGTTGCAGTTGCTGCTGCTCCGGCTGCTGGCGCTGCTGCTGCTGAAGAAAAATCCGAATTCGACGTCATTCTCCAGTCCGCTGGCGACAAAAAAATCGGCGTTATCAAAGTTGTCCGTGAAGTTACGGGCCTCGGCTTGAAAGACGCTAAAGCTCTCGTTGACGGCGCTCCGAAAGCTGTTAAAGAAGGCGTTGCTAAAGCTGACGCTGAAGCTCTCAAAGCTAAACTCGAAGAAGCTGGCGCTACTGTCGAACTCAAATAATTTCATTCGTGAAATTACAAGCTCTGCAAATCGCATGAACATGCGGTTTGCAGAGCTTTTTTCATTTCCCGGGAAAGGCGATTTGATACTATTTTGATACTAAAATTTCTAAAAATTGAAATCGACAGTATCTAACTTCTCGGCAACCTCGGCTTGTTTATTAGGATAAAGGTGCGAGTAAATCTGCAGCGTCGTCGTAATCTTTTCATGCCCCAGGCGGTCGGCGATGACCAACGGGGAAAAGCCCATTTCGATGAGCAGCGACGCATGAGAATGACGCAGATCGTGCAGCCGGATGACTTTGACGCCCGTTTCCAGCGCCGTCGCTTTTAATTTCCGGGTAAGGCTGCTCTTGTTGAGATTGAAAAAAATGCGCTGGTCCGGCGAATAGAGGCGGTTTATGTGAGTTTGCAGGACTTTGCACAGAAAGAGGGGGATGCTGATGGTACGATTGCTTTTAGATGTTTTCGGCGTCTGGATTATCTTGGCCCCTGTGACTTGAACGTAATTCTTGTTGATCCGCAGCGTATGGGCTTGGAAATCGCAGTCTGCCGGTGTGAGGGCCAGCAGTTCGCCCAGGCGCAGTCCCGTAAAAAAAAGCGTCGTAAAAGCGACGCGGAAGCTGACATCCTCTTCATCGGTCAAGCCACTCAGGAAGGTCTTGAACTCGTCAAGCGTCCAGAAGGAAAGGTGCGGTGAACGGCTGCTGCCGATGGTTCCCGCCTTGCGTACAGGGTTTTCCGGCAAGTTGTAGTATTTGACGGCGTAGTTGAAGAGGGCCGACAATTTCGTGTTAATCGAGCGTTGATAAGTCGGCGCCAGGTTGCTGTGCTGCATTAGTTCTGTCTGCCATTTGCGGATCATAAGCGGTGTAATCTGGTTGATGGGCATGTCCGAAAAAACGGGCAGGAGCCAGTTCCGGATGATGTTTTTACTGGTATACTGCGTCGTCGGCTTCAGGCGCCCTTCGTTGTCGCTGAGATAATGCTGGCAGAGATGGTCGAAAGTGATTAAACTGCCCTGGGTCAGCTCGTTGAGGAAATCCCTTTCGTACTTTTTGGCTTCCTGGGAACGGGAAAAGCCGCGTTTTAGTTTTTGGTGACGTTGGCCGCGCCAGTCCTTGTAATAAAATTTCGCATAGTATTTTTTTGTCTTTTCATCTCGATAGACAGGCATGGTTCTTTCCTTTCTGCTATTGCCCGGTGTCGCTGCGGTCCCTGACGTAGAGCTGATGATTATCAGCATCATACCAGAAAGACGTGTCGCCGCGCAAGAGCTCATTGATGGTATAGACGCCGTCGCGGGCCTGACGGGCGGATTTGACGGCCGTGTAGGTGAGACAGAAGTTCAGGAGCAGAAACGCCAGGAGCGCGAAGAGCAGGGGCTTGATAAGGCCATGCTGTTCTTCCAGTTTATCGCTGATTTCCTGACCAAAAGAGAAGACATTGTCGTCAGCCCGGTGGATGTCTGCCTGCAGTTTTTCTAAAGTATGGGTCTGGCCGGCGTCGCTTTCCTTCTGGAATTTCTGCAGCGCTTCCTTTAGTTCAGCGACATGATTTTCCAGTGCGGCGTTCTGCGTTTTCAGCTCGGTATTCTGGGCTTCCAGCGCGCTGAACCGGTCGAGAATTTCTTTCTGCAGTGTCACTTGTCCCGGCGTCAGGCCGTTTCTATTTGTCAGTGCCATTTGCTGATTCCTCCTTTACAGGCTCCAGCCGCGATACATTTCTTCTTCGACTCGTTCGAGCTTATCCTTCTTGCGGTGACGTTCTTCGTAGTCGTCCTGGCTGCGGGCGTGATAGGCAGCTTCTTTTTCCGCCGCGAAGGCCTTCATCAGGCTGGGCTTGTCGTAGGCCGGGCCCAGTTTTTGGCCGCGGACCTTCTTGCCGTTGGTGGGATGGGTATAGGTCATGCCCCGGCCGTGGTCGCGCGTGACGGTGACGCCCCATTCATTTTCCAGTGTCGCCTTGAAATCATCGTAACTTTTCGCTTCCTGCCGGACGCAATCGATAGCCTCCCGCAGTTCCTCTTTCCAGACGTCCTGGCCGCGGGCTGCTGCCCAGTATTCGCCGTTCGTAATGCCTTCGCTGCGCTGCGGGATTGGCTGCAGGCCCCGGCTTTGGCAGAGCTCATTGACACGGCTCTTCATTTGCTTCAGATTCTGCCGGGATGTGTGCAGCTTTTTGCCGCTCTCCAGATTGACGGCGTTGACGACGATGTGGTCGTGCAGATGATCCGTATCGGTGTGGGTGACGACGGCGAACTGGTAGCCCTGTTTGCCGAAAAATTCCTCGGCTAATTCGACGCCCATTTGATGGACTTCACGCGGCGAAAGCTGCTGCGTTGCTTCCGGGCTGAACGAGAGAATGTAGTGGTAGTAGCGGCGGCCCGTCGTTTTACCGTAGAGCTGCTGCACCTGGTCGAACTGTTTGCCGAAATTACGGGCCCTCACCTGGAAGCCGCTGATAAAACTGTTGCGGAGCTTTTTCTCCTGCAGCAGATACTGCTGGATAGCCTGCGGATTGCGGCGGCTCGGCAGGGCTTTAAGGATGGCCATGGATGCCGCCTCCTTTGCAGAGTTTCAGCTTCTTTAGCTCTAGTTTTTTCAGCTGGATGGAAGCATCGAGTTGCTTCAGCAGCTCCCGGCTTTTGTTTTCGTTCTGGCAGAGTTTCAAGAATTCCTTGTGATACTGCCGCAGCTCTCGGAAATAGGCCTTGTGGGCTGCTAAGATTTCATCGCAGAGGGCGTCGAGTTTCTTGATTTGCTGGCGCACTTCTTTGGCCTCAGCGGCGAAGTTCTGGCCGCGGTTGAGGGCACGGGCGATTTGGTTCAGATTGATGCCGATGCGGTTGAGTTCTTTCATGAGATTTTTGTCCTCATCGTCGATGGCTTTTTCATCGGCCAGCGTATGGCGGAGGATGTAATCCGTCAGGGTCAGATTCTCTTCGCGGGCGTGGATGAGGAGCTGCTGTTTTTGCAGATTTGTGACGCGAAAAAAAATGCGGTCTTCTTTCATTTGTGGATCCTTTCCGGGGGATTCCCAAGGGGGCAGCGCCCCTTTGGGCAAGACAGCCTGTTGCTTCGCGTGCGAACAACAGGCGTATCTTGCAACCCACCTAAAACCATCCCCTGTCCTTCAGCGAGTAGTGCCACCAGTTGCCGGAAGCATAACGCACACACCAGCAGCCATCTGCACGGAAAAGAGCTACCGGAGGACCGTCAGTCCAGTCACTGGATAAGGTGATATGCTGAGTCACCATTTTCATCAGGTCGAGCGCTTCTTTTTGCGAAATCATTTGGCATCACCTCCGGCTTACTTATTGTGGACGATAATGCTGCCAGCAGTCACAATGCATGACGACATCATAGTTGTAATTATCATCGTCATCAGCTTTTAAAACATAGGTGCCTGTGCCATGACAGCGAGAACAATTTGGATCATAGATTTTTGCTGATTGCCCTTCAGGGTTAAGAGATTCCTGCAAGTTAGGATTTTCCAGTAGTGATATGAGATAGCCATTCCAACTTTTGGTATGACGCCGAAGGGCATACTCTCTTACTTGTTTTAAGTAGGCGTCGTCCCATTCTTGAATATGAGGCATCTGTGCTAATTCCTTCGCTTTTTTTTCAGTGATATGCCAATCCATAAACATCTTCATTCTGTCTCTGACCTTGTTCTTGTTTGTTTGTTGTTTGTTTTTATTATTAACAACAACATTGTTGTATTGGGGACAATGTCCCACTGAATTTTTAGATGAAAATGGAAAGTGGCTATTTTCAGCGATTTGTGACGGTGAATGAGAATTGGAAAGCCCGGAATCAGGGGACAATGTCCCACCTGAAATGGCTGCAATAGGGGACAATGTCTCCGCATCGGGGGACATTGTCTCACTCGAAATGGCTGTGATAGGGGACAATGTCTCCGCATCGGGGGACATTGTCTCATCCGAAATGGTCGTATCGGGGGACAATGTCACTATATCAGGGAACATTGTCCCATTAAGAATTTCGGCTTTTTTATGCTTCAGGCGCTGTTTCCTTTTACGTCGGGCAGCGCCAGTTTCATGTTTGATTAAGAGTGGTGCTTGTAAAAATTCATATTGGTTGCCGCATACTTTGATATAGCCTGCACTAATGAAATATTTTAAAACTTGGTTTACTTCTTCTGGAGTAGTCTTATACGGAGTAGTCTCATTCAGCTGCGCGGCAATCTGTTCTGCCATAGTTGGGCAGATGCCTTCATATATGAGGGTGCCGCCCTTTTCTCCAGCGGCCAACAGTATTACCTGGTAATCGCACATGGTACATTTTCCGCCAGAGAATTCCATTAGGTCCTTGAGGGGCTTATCGTTTATAAAATCAAAACTAAAGCGTAAATAATCGAATTTTTTTGTATCGTTACGTGCCATTTTTTTCACCTCACAATGACAGGAACCTCTGAAATATGGTAGAATATAAAGTAGTATACTTCCTGGGATGGGGAGATACTATTTGTTGGGTCGGATGGGGGTAACATCCGGCCCGATTTTTTTGATACGAACAAAGGAATCACACCTTTCTTTTTTTGAAATCAGACAGAGATTTTCTTTTCAAAGTAATGACGATTGACACGGCCGCGGATTACCAATTTTCCCATGGCAGCCAATTCGTTATTCATTTGCCGGATAATGCGATATGCACAGGATTCTTTGACTTGCAGAATTTCTGCGACGTCTTCAGCGGTGAGCATAAGTTTTTCGTTATTGTTCGTCATTTTCATTTTGCTCCTTTCGTTTAAAAAATAAAAAGTTTGTATAATGCACTTTTCAATCTACACTATAATGCAATTATAGCTGTAATAAAGAGATAAGTCAAATATAAATGTACAGAAAAAAACAAGAGAGAAAAATATGTATAATATAGAAGAATTTTCAAAAAAAATAAAATCAGTGCGCATTGCTTATCATTTATCATTAGCAGAGATGACAAATCTGCTTGCAATGAAAAGCAGGGGGCCTTTATATGCTTGGGAAGAGGGCAAGGCTCTCCCTAATTTAGAGAGTTTATTAGGACTTAACCAATATTTTGGAATTACTCTAGATTGGCTTGTTGATATTTCTTCTCGTGCTTATGATGCTGCGTCGGTTGGAAAGTGTGAAAAGGTTTTATTTGAGCAGTTGTGCAAAAATTGCAAAGCAAGTGAAATATTAGCAATGAAAAAACAAACGGGTATTTTGCAGATTTTGCAATCAATTTCTGATGCTCGCTATTTAGACTTAAATCAATTAGATATAGATGAGTGCGGATATTATTATTTTGATTATGAACCCCGTGAAAAATGGTATTTATTATCAGCAAGAGCAAATATAGTGTTTCTTTTACGGATTGTTCCAATTGAAGATCTTGGTTGGGCAATTTGCTATCTTGATAATGATGAAAAGAAACGAGGAGTTTTAAAAAAGACTCAGCAATATTTGGCTAAGTTTGGCTATGATTTAAATGATGACTATAAAGGCCCAGGTAAAAAAGCGATGGAAAGAGCTATTAATTTAGTTAGATTATTAAGGCCAGAAAAGCGAGATCCAAATGATTTTGGAATTATACCTAAAAAGCCTATTTATGATGTGGAAAAAACTTATCAAGGCTATATGGATTCTGATATAAAGAAACAAAGGAAAAAATTGGATGCACTACATAAAGAACTAGAGAGAATAAATAAAGAGATTGCTGAATTGACACAAGAATCTATTGACGAATAATTTTTAAAGCGTGGAGGAATATATATGCCCTCATTGGAATGGATTGGAAAAGAAAAAGTTGTAAATCATCATCTGGAAGTGCCCTATCATGTCTTGCAGCGTCAATACAGTTATGATGAAAATGGCCAGCATGAAGTGGATAACGGCAGCGAAAATATGATTATCCACGGCGATAATTTGCTGGCTTTGAAATCGCTGTTGCCTAAATATGAAGGGCGTGTTTCCTGTATCTATATCGATCCTCCGTATAATACGGGCAATGAAGGCTGGGTCTACAACGATAACGTCAATGATCCGCGCATCAAAAAATGGCTCGGTGAAGTCGTCGGCAAAGAAGGGGACGACCTGTCCCGACACGATAAATGGCTTTGTATGATGTATCCGCGCTTGAAGCTGCTGCAGCGGTTGTTAGCTGATGACGGCGCCATTTTTATCAGTATCGACGACAATGAACAGGCAAATTTAAAACTGATTTGCGATGAGATTTTTGGTGGTAATAATTTTATATCTGATATTGCTTGTGTTAATAAGCCATCAGGACGTTCGGATGATAAATATATTGCAACGGCTTATGAACATATTCTTATTTATAAAAATATTGGTGAATGTCAATTTTATGGTTTTGAAGCTGGCAATCATATTACTAAACGTTATTCTAAAATTGATAAATCAGGACGAAAATATAGGGAAGAGGACTTGAGAAAACGAGGTACCCATGATACTAGAAACGATCGTCCTAATTTGTTTTACCCATTTTATTATCAAATATCTACAGATACATTATGTGTTGGTGATTCGGCTAATATAGAATGTAATGAAGATTTGGTTTGTATTGTTCCTATGAAAAGTCAGGATGTTGAAGGAACTTGGAGATGGGGTAAAGATACTGCAAAAAAACAACTGAAATATCTTCATGCACGCTATATGCCTAATAAAAATCAATGGAGTATTTTTGAATGGCAATATCTCGATGAACGAGATTCTGTCAAACCTACAAGTGTATGGAGTTCTAAGGATGTTAATAGTGAACGAGGTAGTGAGCTTTTGGTAAATTTAGGGTTTAAAAAACAAGATTTTCAAAATCCTAAGCCATTAGGAACATTAGCTCGTATCTTAAAGATAGCAACTAATAAAAATGCTATTGTCCTAGATTCCTTTGCTGGTTCTGGGACAACTGCACATGCAGTCTTGAAAGCTAATCAGGAAGACGGTGGTCATCGCCAATTCATTTTAGTTGAAATGGAAGATTATGCCGATTCCATTACGGCAGAACGTGTGAAGCGCGTCATTCATGGCTATTCGACGAATAAAAAAGACGTCCTCTACGATACGCCCATTACGACGAAGAACATCAAGCACGGCGGCGACCTTTTTGCCGAAGCGAAGGAGATTGCTGACGATGCCAAGGCTTCTTATGATAAAGTCGAAGGCCCGAAGATGGTTGACGGTCATTTGCAGGTCATCGGTATTGAAAAGGCCAAAGAAAATCAGAAGGGAACCGGCGGCAGCTTCAGCTTTTATGAACTCGGTGCGCCGCTCTTCCGTGGTGATTTGCTCAATGAAGACGTCGGTATTGACACGATTCGGGAATACGTCTATTTCATGGAAACACGGCAGAATTTGCCGGCAGCCAAGGCCGATGAACCGCATTATCTCGGTTCCTATGTAGGGACGGCTTACTATTTCTACTATGAAAAAGACGAGGCGACGACGTTGAACCGGGAATTTCTGCATACGGTCAAGACCCGAGCCGATCATTACGTCATCTATGCGGACCGCTGCACCCTGAGTGAAACCGAACTGGCTAAATTCCAGATAACGTTCAAGAAAATTCCCCGTGACATTGCACGGCTCTAGGAGGTGGCAGCATGGAACTGAAAACATATCAAAAACAGGTCATGGACCATCTCGCGGACTATTTGACCAGCCTGCAGGAGACAAGCAGTTTGAAAGCGGCCTGGCAGGATTATTGGGAAAAACAGGATATTGCTGTCGGTGACGGCGGCGTTCCGTCCTATAATGACGCCATCGCCGGCGTGCCGCATGTCTGCCTGAAAGTGCCGACTGGCGGCGGCAAGACTTTCATGGCCTGCGCGTCGTTGAAATATCTTTTTGATAAACTGCCGCCCAACCGTCCCAAAGTCGTGGTCTGGCTCGTACCTTCCAATGCAATCCTGGCGCAGACGGTGCGCAACTTGTCGACGCCGGGACATCCGTACCGGCAGCGGCTGGAACGGGATTTCCAGAACCGTGTAGAAGTTTGCACGAAGGAAATGTTGCTCACAGGGCAGAACTTTTCGCCGGATACGGTCCGGGAAATGCTGACGGTCTGTGTCCTGAGCTATGATTCCCTGCGCATTAAGAGCAAGAAAAAGGATATCCGCAAGGTCTATCAGGAAAACGGCAACTTGAACCGCTTTGCCGTCGAACTGCCGTACCGTGAAGCACGGCTGGAAAATACGCCGGATACGGCACTGATGCAGGTCCTGCGGCAGCTGACGCCGGTAACAGTTGTCGATGAAAGCCACAATGCTGGCTCTGATTTGAGTACGCAAATGCTCAATAACCTCAATCCGTCTTTTGTCCTGGACTTGACGGCGACACCGCGTAAGAACAGCAATATACTGGTCTACGTCGACGCTCGCGAACTGAAAAAGGAAAATATGGTCAAGCTGCCGGTCATCGTCTATAACCGTCAAAATCGGCAAAGCGTCATTCAGGATGCGATTCAGCTGCGGGGAAATTTGGAACAGCAAGCAAAAGTAGAGGCCGCTGCCGGAGGACCCTATATCAGACCTATTGTTTTATTTCAAGCTCAGCCAAATTCCAATAAAGACAGCGAAACCTTTGATAGGTTGAAAGAAAAACTATTGGCTATTGGTATCCCTGAAGAAGAGATAGCCATCAAGACGGCCGAAATCGATGAATTGGGGGACGTAGATTTACTTTCACGTGACTGCCCGATTCGCTATATTATCACCATCAATGCCCTCAAAGAAGGCTGGGACTGCCCCTTTGCCTATATCCTGGCATCAGTGGCCAACAAGACGTCCAAAGTCGACGTAGAACAGATTTTAGGCCGCATTTTGCGGCAGCCTTATGCGAAAAAGAACAATCGAGATCTGCTTAACTTGTCGTATGTCCTGACGTCGTCGCGGGATTTCCATTATACCTTGGAAAGCGTCGTGCAGGGACTGAATGAAGCTGGTTTTACCCGCAAAGATTATCGCGTAGGCTCGGCGGCGCCCGTCTCGGATATCACTGTGCCGGAGTATGAACCTACGGACTTGGATTTTGATACACCGCCGGCGACACCGGCGGCCAATGATGAAAATTCGGGAACTACAACGCCTGAAGCCGATGATTTTGCCGATATTGACACTAAAAAGGTACAGGCAGAACTGCAGTCTTCTACGGCAGATCTTACTGGCAATCTGGCTGTGAATAATACGCCGTCTCTGCAGGATATGGCTGCGAAGGCCGCTGCACAGGCCCAGCAGTATGACAATGAATTGAAGGCTTCGGAACAATCTTCCTTGGAAAGCGGTGAGTTGGGGAATATGCTGCATCAATATTCGATTCAGACAGAATGGCAGGATGAAGCAGCGCAATTAACGCTGCCGCAGTTCTGCATGGAAACGGCGCCGGACTTGTTTGGCGGTGAATATGAAGTGTTGAAGCCGGTTCATTTGCTGGAGGGCTTTTCGCTCAGCCAGCAGGACGCCGCCATTAATTTTGCGATGGCTGAAGGCGATATGTATAAAGTCGATATCAGCGACTACGGCGAAGCTGTGCCGAAATATCAGCGGACCCGGAAAATGGAAAGCGATTATATCCGGGAACACATGACAGGCGTTCCAGCCGATAAAAAGGTCAGTGAATGTACGAAACTGCTGTGTGGCCAGCTCAATAAGTTCGATAATACCTGCTCGGCCGGTGATATTGCTGCCTATGTGAACCGTGTCGTCGCGCAGATGGATGCCGATGAAGTCGCAAATATGGAAACGGCCCTGCCGTCTTACGCCAGCAAAATCCAGACGAAAATCAAGCAGCTTCAGGCTGCCTATCAGGAAAAGACCTTTTATGCATGGCTGGACTCGGGCAAAATCATTTGCCAGAACAGCTATCAGCTGCCGAAGGTCATCACACCGGCAGAAGCGACGGATTCTATCCCTAAATCCCTGTATGAATCCGAACGTGACGATATGAATATCTTTGAAAACAAGGTCATTGACGCCGTCGTCGGCCTGGATAATATCAAATGGTGGCACCGGATCATTGACCGCAAAGACTTCTGCATTAACAGCTTCATCAATCATTACCCGGACTTCCTGCTCTGCACAACGAAAGGCAGCATCATCATGCTGGAAGCCAAAGGCGACTATCTGGACGGCGATGACAGCAAGACGAAACTGAAACTCGGCCGCCGTTGGCAGGCTGCTGCCGGCAATAAATACCGCTATTTCATGGTATTCGACAAAAAAGCCCTGCCCCAGGAAGGCGCGTATACACTGGTCGACATGCTCGGCGTCCTGCAGTCCTTATAGATTTTATGTTTGTTTAGCAAAAAAGCCCTGTCGCTTGTGCGGCGGGGCTTTTTTATTTTTCTGTTTTATGAACTTCCTTTTCCTGCAAGTACCGAAAATATCGTTCTATTTCTTGTAAAATTTCAGGGCTGGCTTTATAAAGCTGTTCATATAGACCTTTGGGTTCATTGACGAATTCTGAGGCACTTTCGTATCCCTCCGGATAGTTTGCTTTTTGTTCCTGGAGCTGGACATGAATGACCGCATTTACGGTATCTTTTCCCAGCTGCGAAAGCTGCCGGTATTGATGGATAAGCCTTTCTTCCTGTGCAGAAAATTTGTGATCTGAAGCTTGTGTATCTTCGAGCAGTTGAAGTGTATCTGATTGTGGATGGAGAAGCATATTTACGGGAATATTGAAGTGGTCTGCGATTTTATTCAGGATGCGTGGCCGTGGCTCATTGCGGCCTTGTTCCCAAGCTGAAACAGCACCCATGCTGACACCGCAGATATCGGCCAATTCTTTTTGTGATAAGCCTTTTACTTGTCGGATATTCCGGATTGTTTCACCGATTGTCATGGCGACACCTCCCTATATAAAATATTACTATTAATGTCTATTTTTTTCAACATTAAGTATAAAAAAATCACTATTAAGTATAGAAAAATGTACTTTTACTATTGTTAAGTATATTTAAGTGTGATAAAGTATAGTAAGAGGAGGCGAGGTACGTGATGAGATTATCTTTGATACAGGCAAGAAAATTAAGAGGCAAACGGCAAATTGATCTTGCAAAAGTGCTTGGAATCAATGTTCAAACCTATCGAAAGCTGGAAAAGAAGCCGGATTTATTGAAGATAAAGGACCTCCGTATTTTATCGAAATACCTTGATATTCCTATGGAAAAGTTCTTGCTTGTAGAAAAAGATGACGAGAAATAACTATACTTTGATGTACTTTTGGTTCTGAGGTGATTAAACTTGGTGAAAGGAGACGCCTATGTTTGGAGCAAAATCTATTTCAAAACTTTTCCTCGGGTCTATGCTGCTTATCATGCCTGCTGGGGCCTTTGCATATGTTGATGACGCCGGTATCATGGACCACTTTAACTATGCCAACGATCAGTGTTTGTATGATTATTTAAATCATAATGACTACAAATTTTATAACAAGGATCGTTGGTCGGATGCGTACCTTAAAAAGGACCACAGTCTTTTTATGACTATCAGCAATAATCCGTTTGCAGGGATTCGGCGTCAACCGGGCTTGCTTTATACCATCCTCATCATGAAGCCAGGGTATCAGACTGACAAAGGAATCGAAGTAGGTATGAGTTTGGAGCAGGTCATAGCAGCATACGGTGAGCTGCTTTATTCTGGAGATGTAGACAAATACAGGAATACACCGAATACAGGGTATGCCTTGGAGGGCACATATACTTTCAAGACGAAATACGGAGATCAAGAACGGTTTAAATACTATATGATTTCTTATTTTGATTTAGATAGCCATTGGGTAGAATTTTTGGTTGACAAATCATCTAAAAAAGTGAAGGCTATCGGGTATTTTTATGGGGACCCTCGTTCGGGGATTTCCAATAATCGGGATTTAGTCTATGAATTGAATGATTGGGGGCTGTGGCCGATTGTATTAGCCGACAGAATTAACGAACATCCGTTGAAATCCAGCTGGCGGGCCATTGCAGACGCATGGAAAGGTATATAGGGGAGGTGAAATCATGAAAAAGACTTTCGATAAACCATTGGACGGGCAGAAGCAGCCAGCTAATGGAAAAAATGACACGGCATATATCTACAGAATACTGGGAATGGCTGAGAAACTGGATCGAGCCGAGAAAGAACTGGGAATTCCCTTTAAATCTTTGGATGACGTGGCGAAATAAGCAATGCTCTGCAAGAGATAGTTGTTATGAATATAGAATTGGAAAAGGAGCTACACTATGAGTAATCATGAAATTGGTCATGTTATGGACATCGCCATTAAAGGAATTTTGGATTTATATGATGAAGGTGCATTTTCCGCAGCGACAGCGAGAAAATTAATTAAAACAAATTTGCGGCTCGTTGCAGGTTACGATGGCAATACTTATGAAGCGCTGGAAACGATGGCCTATACGCATTGCGGCAATTGTTTGAAAAAATATGCCCAGGGTGAAAAATTTATCGTAGAAGTAGAGGCACACGATTGCATCACCCCAGAGGATAAACTTGATCGGACTTGGTGGGACAATGTAACGAATAAAACAGAATACATCGGTGCATCTCTTTGCATGGACTGTTTTCAAAAAATCTTTAAAGACGCCTTGCCGGAAGCAACAAAGGAACGTATTATGAAAGAAGCTTCCAGAACCAGTGAAGACAATCCGGGTACTAGTTATCTTTGGTAAAAAATGATATGAGTGTCTATGTGACAAGCCCCCTGCACTAGCGGTACGGGGGCCTTGCTTTATTGTCGGAAATTTTATAATCTGCTACAATGAGTCTGAGAGGAGGCGGCAATAGGGATGGAAAAAGATTTATTGCTTCAAGGGGAGTCTAAAAACGTAGAATATAAGGAAATGGTTCCGGAAGACAGTCAGAAATATATGAAATCTGTTGTTGCCTTTGCTAATGGAGATGGCGGGCGGATTGTATTTGGTATTGAAGACGGAACGATGCAGGTTGTTGGTATTCCCCAGAGCGACCTTTTTCGACTGATGGATGCTATTACTAGTGCGGTTACGGATAGCTGTGCGCCGATGATTATTCCGGATCTTTTTATTCAGGAAGTAAAGGGAAAATCGCTTATCATTTTGGAGATTGCGCCAGGAATGCAGCGCCCGTATTATATCAAAAAGAAGGGGCTTGTGAAAGGAACCTATATCCGGACGGCTGGAACAACGCGTCCTGCGGATCAGGCAATGCTGCAGGAATTGCTTTTAGAAGGGAAAAATAAATTTTTCGATCAACAACCGATTCCGAATCTGAAAGTGAAGCAAGCTGATGTGGCAGCATTATGCCATTCGATGAGAGAAACGGCTAAAAAAAATGCAGCATCAGATTTCCAGCGTCAAGAAATCAAAGAGTTGACGGTCAATCAGCTCATTTCGTGGGGCGTTTTGCTGGAACATAAAGGCCAGCTTATACCCACCTATGCATATGCGATGCTGACTCATCAGGCTGGGTATCCTCCGGTTGTTCAATGTGCTGTGTTTAAAACGGAAGATAGAGCCGTTTTTATCGATAAACGGGAAATTGATGCACCGATTCAGGAACAAGTGGGAAAAGCATATCAGTACGTGCTTGAAAAAATCAACATGGGTGCTAGATTTCAGGGAGTCTATCGACAGGATATTTATGAACTGCCTCCGGACAGTATCCGTGAATTAATTGCCAATGCACTTGTACATCGTAATTATTTGGAGCCGGGATCCATTCAGATTGCTCTTTTTTCAGATCGATTGGAAGTTACTTCTCCAGGCGGCCTGATGCGTGGCGTAACGCCTGAAAAAATGAAAGAAGGATTTTCAAAGATTCGCAACCGGGCCTTGGCCAATGCTTTTGCTTACATGAATCTGATTGAAAAGTGGGGCAGTGGCTTTCCGCGTATTTTGCGGGATTGCCGTGATTATGGGCTGAGGGAACCGGAAATTCTTGATTTTGATGGTGATTTGCGTGTTAACTTGTATCGAAAAACTGACCAAACTACTGACCAAACCGCAAAAACTGACCAAACTACTGACCAAACCACTAACCAAACTAAAAACACTGACCAAACTGGAAGGAATCTGCCTGTAACATTAAATGATAAGGAAGAAGCTATTTTAGCATATATCCAAAAGAAACCAGACAGCACGCAATCGGAAATTGCGATGGCCACGTCGCTGTCCCTGGGTACTATAAAATATCATACAAAGAAGCTGCAGGAAAAAGGCTATCTAAAACGCATGGGAACGCACCGTAAAGGATACTGGTCAGTGATACTCAAATGATACTATTTTTTTTAAAAACTGCGAAAATGAGGCTGATTTTGAAAAAATGATGCTTTAAAAATGGCTTAGTGAAGCCATTCTCATTTTGATGAAAGGCCGAGGGAGTAGAACTCAAATAATTTCCTTTGTGAAATTAGCAGACCTGTGTACGATTCCGTACACAGGTCTTTTTTTATGTCAAAAACGGACTAAACAATTCACCTAAGTACTAAAAACTTAAATGGGCTTATGCTATAATTAGTTTATAATTTGTAAACGATAATTATAGTATTTGTAATGACGATAGAGGACGTGATTTGTTATGGGAATAGGGGAGATGCGAGCAGAGCTACATCGCTATTATGACCGGTTGACGTCAGGTATCTGCCTGATCGGGATGGAACCGGGAGAGCCTATTTTATTTGTCAATAAAGGGATGCTGAAGATTTACCATTGTACTGATGAAGCGGATTTTTACCGCTTTACCGGGAAGCGGCTGCAGGGCATGGTCGATGCCGAGGACTATTATCCTATCGCCCATATGGCCGGCTCGGACCAGACTGGTTTTGTGACTTTCCGCTTCCGCACGCGGGATGACCACTTTCGCCGGGCCGAAGGTTCGGCCAGTGTTATTTCCTTCGAGGATGGGACGAAGGCCTGGCTGCTGCAGATCATCAGCAGTGAACTAAAAGGAAGCAGCGCCCAGAACGATCCACTGACGGGGCTGCTCGGTATGCGCCTGTTCTTTAGGAAAGCCTTGATGGTGGCTCGGCAGGAAAGTCCTAAAGGCCGTCTGTCATTATATTGCCCGACTTATTTCAACCTTACGAACTTCCGCCTTTATAATTCACTCCATGGCTTGGCTGCTGGCGACCATTGCCTCAAATACATCGCCTCTGTGCTGCAGCAGTCTTTTCCGGATGCCTTGATTTCGCATCTCTCTGCCGACGGGTTCGCGGTATTGGCGATGAAGAAAGATTTATTCCAGACTATAGAAGTCGTTTGCAGCCGCGTCAATGCCTATATCAATAATTCCAACATCGTCTTGAAGGCTGGCGTCTGCCTGTTGGAAAAAGACGACATTTATATCGTGCGCCATACTTTTGATATGGCTAAAATCGCCTGTGATACAATCAAAACCGATGCTACGCGCTGTTGGGCCGTCTATACGCGGGATATGGGCGAAGCCTTGGAAAAGCGGGCTTTCGTCCTGGAAAATTTCAATGCCGCTTTGGAAAAGGGGCATATCAAGGTCTATTATCAGCCCGTCGTCCGGACCATGACTGGGAAAATCTGCGGTGTTGAAGCCCTAGCCCGTTGGGAAGATCCTGTCTACGGCCGGCTCACGCCGAATGTCTTCATTCCCGTCCTGGAACAGGCTCGGCTCATTCATAAATTGGATTGCTATGTTCTCAATCAGGTAGCCAAACAGCTTCATTACCGGCTGGCCAATAAACAGCCTGTCCTGCCGGTGTCAATCAATTTATCGCGCCATGATTTCAACCTTATGGACCCTTTTAGGATGGTTGAAAATGTCATATCCCGCTATGACCTGCAGCGGGACTATATCCGCATCGAAGTGACGGAAACGGCGCTGGTCAAAGAGAAGCATAACTTGATTCAGACCTTGCGGCAGTTTCAGCGGTCTGGCTATCAGGTCTGGCTCGATGACTTCGGCAGTGCCTATTCGTCGCTCAACGTCCTGCATAACTATCATTTCGATGAACTCAAGATCGACATGGCCTTTTTGCGCAATTTCAATGAAAAGAGCCGCCGCATCCTCAAGGCTATCGTCCTCATGGCCAAGGAACTGGGTGTCCATACCCTGGCTGAAGGAGCAGAAACGAAGGCCCAAGTCGACTTTTTGAAGGCCATTGGTTGTGAAAAGATACAGGGCTATTATTGGGGACAGCCCATGTCTTATGAAGACATACAGATCTTTTGTGAGAACTATGAGTACGGCCAGGAAACGCGGCGGGAAGAATCGGTCTATGATAAGGCTGGCCTCATCAATGTCGTGACCGATGTCCCTGTGGCTATCTTTCACTATGATGGGAAACAGGTCGTCGTGCTGTCAGCCAATCAGGCTTTCCGCCAGATTATTCGCCAAGCTTTGCCAGCCTATAATGGGAAAGACCTGCCCTTGCGGATTGAGAACCTTTCTTTCCGCCAGCGGTTGCAGCCTTGCTTGGAGGAACTCATTGTATCCAGTCAGGAACAGGTCGTGACCTATATCGAGGAAGATCACTATTTGCAGCTTCATCTGGGGCTAATCGGCGGGACCCAGGGCCGTTATCTGTGCCGCGCCTGGATTTATAACATTGCTGATGCCAGAGAAGATAAGGAAGCCCATCGCATTGATTATTTACTGCGCAACATCCTCCAACTCTATAAGGGCTTGTATTATCTGAATCCCCAGGACGATACCTTTGAAGTTATCAAGACGGTGATGCCCAACTGGGCCCAAGGGCAGGCCCAGAAGGGTATCCTCCGTCTGCTGACCGATTATGCGACCCGCTTCGTCCATGATGACGACAGGAAACGTTTTTTAGCATTCCTCGATTTCGACAATGTACGCCGCCAGGCCGGCAAGTCGCAGACGAATAGCACGGGCAGTGTCTTCCGCATCAAGCAAGCTGACGGCAGCTATCGCTGGACAGTCTATTTAGCTATGCTCCTGCGCAACGGCGGCCGGCAAGGGGTTCTACTGTGCTGCCGCGATGACATATGGGAAACGGCACGGGACCGCAAGAGCTTACTGCCGATACTGGCTACCTCTTTGGGCCTCCATGAACTGGAACCGGTCCGGCAGCCTTATTTCTGTATCCTGCGGGAACTGTGTCAGGCCATGATTCGTTATTCGGATATCAAATTCTTCTGGAAAGACCGAAAACGGCGTTTTGCTGGCGTTAGTCAGGCTTTCCTCGATTATTACGGCTTAAAAGATGAAAAAAGCCTCATCGGGAAAACCGATGAGGATATTGGCTGGCATATCCAGGGGAAAAAGTATGAAGAGGCCGAATGGGCTGTCCTTGAAAAAGGCGAGGTCACGCACTGTGTTGTCGGAGAATGTCTCGTCCAAGGCCGACCGCATCGAATTGCCGCTACCAAATTTCCTATCTATCGCGGGAGACGTATTATCGGATTGCTGGGGTATTTTGAAGATTTAGAGTATGCCGATGCCCGTCAGGCGCGGCTCCGGCAGAGAAGTTTTGTCGACGACGTGACGGGACTGCTCAATTTCCGGGGACTCTTGCAGGCGGCAGATGAGTACGGCGAGAAATATCGGCGCTATGGTCGGGATTATACGTGTGTACTCCTCGAAGTGCCTGCATATGAAGCGCTTTTTCAGGAGTATGGCGATGAAGTGGGACAGAAGTTGCTGCAGGCCATTACACAGCAGCTGATGGCCTTCCATACTTTAAATGAAACGTTGGCCCATTTGAGCGGTAGCCGTTTTTGTTGCATTATCCCGAAGACCATAGATGACGATTTCCGGAATAAAATGCTGAGTCTCGTCGATGCCATCCATGGCATTACGAATATTGGCGACTACAGCTGTACTCTTTATTTACAATACGCCGTGGCTCAAGGGTCGGAGGGCCAGGATTTCGATGAGGTCATGATGCTTTTGCGGAAACGCTTGAATGAAGTGAATGAACAGCAGTATGGACAAGCTATCTATATCGGCGACCGCCTGGTCTTCGATAAGGAAAAATTTGATAAGCTCGATGAAGAAGTATCCATTATCGCTCCGGATACGTATGAACTGGTCTATGTTAATGAATACATGCAGAAGAGCTATGGCCTTTCCAATACCTATAGCTGGGTCGGTGAAAAGTGCTATAAGATCCTGGCCGGCCTCGATGCGCCTTGTCAGGACTGCATCAATGGCCAGCTGCGCCGCGACTGTTTTTATACGACGACGCGCCGTAATCGCAAGACCAGGCAGAACTTGCTCATGCGGGCGACGCTCATTCCCTGGCAAGGGAAGAATTACCGCTTTTCTATGGCCGTCAATATCGATCCGTATATCAGCCATGATTTGGCTGAAAATAATGTCATTTTCCGCGAAGTCATGGCCAATGAGGTCATTGCTATCGGCATGCGCGAAGCCAATCCGGATGTAGGTTTGCAGAAGATGTTGGAAAAAATAGGTCACAGCTTGCAGGCCGAACGGGTTTTGATTTTTGAAGAACAGGGAAGCCAGGTCAGTGCAACCTATGAATGGCATCAGGAAAACTTGCAGCCCGTCGCTCGTACGGTTCAGCACATTCCCATTAATTCCCTGCGGCCCCTCTATGATACGTTCGATACGAAACAGATGGCTATTATTGAAGATGCACCGGAATTCATACGGACGCATCCTGGTTTCCATCCCTATATCCCCGACTGCCGCCGTCTCGTATCGGGCCATCTGACCCAGTCGGGCAAGTCCTTGGGATTTACGGAAGTCATTAATCCGTCGGCGCTGGCCTTCAAATCAGCAGGTCTCCTGTTGTCGACGCTGACCTTATTCTTGGCTATCATGTTGCGCAACCGCGATATTTTCCGTTCCCTCGAGAGCATCAGCACGACAGACCAGCTGACCGGCGTCGGTAATCGCCGGGGCTTTGCGGAATATCGCCAGACGTTACCTGACGGGATTTCCCTGGCCTTCATCTTCGGCGATCTCAATGGCCTCAAGCAGATCAATGATACTCAAGGCCATGAAGTCGGCGACCAGCTCATCCGCCAAGCTGCTCAAATCATGAAGAACCTGACTGGTGACATCGCCGTATTTCGCATGGGTGGCGACGAATTCATTATCGTCGCTAAGGATGCCGATGAAGCGCAGGCCCAGCGGCTCGTCAACGACCTGCGTGCCCGCTACCGTTCCAGTGGTATCAGCATGGCGTTGGGCTATATCGTGTGCCAGACGCCTATCGCCAACATTGACGACGTATTATCTCAGGTAGACAAGAAAATGTATGCCGATAAAGAACGGATTTACGGCCGGCGTCATCCCTGAGTGCCTTTGAGGCCCAAGGCCAGCAGCGGTCGTGCCAGAGCGGCAGCGCAGAGGCTCTTGACGATATCCAAGGGAATGAACGGGATGACGCCGCTCATGATGGCTGCTTCCCAGGGCATGCCCGTGATGCCTTTGAGCTGCAAGACGCCGCCGAGGTAGATGACGGGGATGCCGATGGCGACGGCTGCCAGGGAATAACGCTTGAAGCTGTATTCCTGCCCCTTGACCCAGGACATGAGGAAGACCGCAGCGACATAGGCCCAGATGTAGCCGCCTGTCGGGCCGAACATCTTGCCCGGACCTGCCGTACCGCCTGTGAAGACGGGGACGCCGATGAGGCCGATGCCGATGTAGGCCAGCATGGTGATGGCTGCGTCTTTCGGCGGCAGCAGGAAGGCGACCAGGTTGACGACGAGCGTCTGCAAGGCAATGGGCGACTGGGAAAAGGGCAGGGGGATGATTAAATACGCGGAGATACAGTTCATAGCAATCAGTAAGGCGATGCGCGTCAGGCGCATCGTCTTTTCTCTGGAATCAGACATGATAAAAGCGCTCCTTTGCTTACGGATTTCTCCCGTATTATAGCAAAAAAGCGCTTGTGAGGTCAACTTTATATATACTGATAATAGGTTGACAATATGACTTAGAACAGTTTTTTCAGGCACGGTTCGACCTGGACGCCTTCGCGGGGATCGCTGCCAGACTGGTAGGTATATTCGATGGCCACGTTCAGGAACTGGACGGCTTTCTTTACGCTGTCGTGCAGGAGCTGGCCCTGGAGCAGGGAGCCCGTCAGGACGCTGGTGAACAAGTCGCCGGTGCCGCAGGTGCTGAAGGGAATACGGTCGACCGTACATTCGTCGAAAGAAGACGTCTGGGCATCGTAGCTGACGACAGTAATCGTGTCGTTGCCCGTGGGGACGCTGGTGATGATGATTTGACGCGGTCCCATGGCGGCCAGCTGTTGGCAGAGTTCGAGCATGGTCTTCATGGACGGGGTACCCGGGTCATAGGGGCGGCCCGTCAACAAGGTCGCTTCGGTGTAATTCGGCGTAATGATAGTCGCTTTGGCAATGAGTTTGCGCATTTCCGTGACGATATCCGGCTTGAAGACGGGATAGAGTTTGCCGTCATCAGCCATGGCCGGGTCGACGACGACGAGCGTATCGTCTTTGGCGAAGCGGGAAATGGCATCGAGGACGATGGCTATCTGGCCGGCATCGGCGAGGAAACCGCTGTAAATAGCATTATAGGAATAGCCCAGTTTCTGCCATTTATCCATAAATTCCGTCATGTGCGGCGTGAAATCAGAGAAGGTGTAGTCGCCATAGGTCAGGTTATTGCTGAAAATAGCTGTCGGGAACGGGCAGACCTGGAAGCCCATGGCCGAAATGACCGGGATGGCAGCTGTCAGGGAGCAGCGGCCGAAGGAACACATATCGTGAATTGCAAGGACGCGTTTTGTAGCCATAGAGAAAACCTCCTAAAAATAAACTGTACCATCATTTTACCCGATAACATGGGCTATGTAAATAAGACAGATTGCAGCGATTCTGTCCTGCCAGTTCGATTCTCCCGGGGCCGTAAATATGGTATAATTAAATTTATATTATTTGTTGCAATGAATTTGTTGAGATAGGAGACTGGGGTTATGGCGCAAGAAGCGAATGTATTGATGGGGTTGAGTGTCAAAGCGATGATTTTCCACGAAGGGAAGCTTCTGTTGTTGCAGAAGAACGATGCCGAAGGGCTGCATCATTGGGAATTTCCCGGCGGCGGCCTGCGTTTCACGGAAGACTTTGAAGCCGGCCTTCGCCGAGAAGTACGGGAGGAAACGGGCCTTTCTATCACCTTGGAGGCTCCGGCCGGTATCTGGAGCTATCAGAAGAAAGACGGCCAGTTCCTGAACGGCGTCATCTTCACGGCTATGGCCGATACGGATAAAGTGTCCCTGTCCGAAGAACACCTGGCCTATCGCTGGGTCACGCCGGAAGAACTGCCGTCGTACCGCCTGCACGGGTCGCTGCAGCGCTCGCTGAAACAGATGAAACAGTTCTCGTATGAAAAGAGCCACGCCTTGCTGCGCGGTTTCCTTTCGGCTATATGAGGTGCCCTATGGACAGGAAGAAACAGGAACGGGCGCCTTTTGTCGAAGCCCTGGAAGGGTACTGCCAGCAGCACCTGAAGGCCTATCATACGCCGGGACACAAATTGGGACAGGGCATTTCCGCCTATCAGGCCAGCCTCTTTGGCGATGCCCTGCGGCGGGATTTGGGAGTCATGTATGCCCTGGATGACTTATTCCAGCCGGAAGGAGCCCTGAAGGAAGCCATGGACCTGGCAGCTGATCTCTATGATGCCGGGCGGACTTTCTTTTCCATCAACGGCACGACGGCCTGTATCGAAGCCATGATCCTGGCTGTTTGCGGCGATGGCGATGAAATCCTCATTCCCCGCGAGGCCCATAAGAGCGTCATCAATGGCCTGGTCTTGAGCGGCGCCGTCCCGGTCTACCTGGAAAGCCGCTTCGATGCGGTCCGGCAAGTGTCGCTGGGACCGGACCTGGACAGCTTGAAGAAAGCCGTTGCAGCCCATCCCCGGGCGAAAGCCGTCGTCTTCACCTATCCGACCTACGATGGCATCGCCGGCAACCTGAAGGCCCTGGCAGCCTATGCTCATGAACAAGGCCTGTATGTCCTCGTCGACGAAGCTCATGGCGCCCATCTGGGCTTCCACGGGGATTTGCCGGCAGAAGCCCTGGCCTGCGGTGCCGACTGCGTCGCCCAGAGCACCCATAAGATGGCCGGTTCCCTGACCCAGACGTCGATGCTGCACTGCCGCAAGGACTTTCCCCTGACGGACCGCGTCGCCGCGTCGATGGCTGTCGTCCAGTCGACGAGCCCCCATTACTGGTTCCTGGCTTCCCTGGACAGCGCCCGCCAGCAGCTGGCTCTGGAAGGCCCCAGTCTCATCGGCCGGGCCCTCGAACTGGCCCGGTCGGTGCGGGATGCCATCCGTGCGATTCCCGGACTGACCGTTTTTGGACGGGAAATCATCGACGGAAAAGTCGTCAGCGGCTTCGATGAAACGAAAATCACCATCGACTTTTCCGGCATCGGCCTCGACGGCGTGACGGCTGAACGGGCCTTGCGTCAGCAGGGCCTCGAAGTGGAACTCATCGCCGGCAATCACGTCCTGGCCCTGATTACTCTGGGCGATACGGAAGAAACGGCCCAGGCCCTGGTCGAGGCCTGCCGGACGATTGCTCAAGGCCGCCGTCTCTGCCCGGCCGGACCGGTCCAGGAACAGGCTCTGCCGGAGCCGCAGGTCGTCATGGCGCCGCGCCAGGCCTGGAACTGCCCCGTAGAAGCCGTGCCTTTCACTGAGGCACGCGGCCGCATCGCCGCGGAAAATGTGACCTTTTATCCGCCAGGCATCCCGGTCCTGACTTTAGGCGAAGAAATTACGGCAGCCTGCCAGGACTATATCCGCCAAAAGATGGCCCATGGCTATGAGCCGAACGGCCCGGCCGATGGGACCTTGGCGACGATCCGCGTCTTGAAGGAGGAGTTCCATGAAAGGTAAATTATTCATCATCGAAGGCGGCGACGGCAGCGGCAAGGCGACGCAGACCCGGCTGCTGACGGAACACTTGCAGTGCGACGGCTATGACGTGAAATCCGTCAGCTATCCCGACTATGACAGCGATTCCAGCGCCCTGGTCAAGATGTACCTGCGCGGCGATTTCGGCAGCGATGCCGACGCCGTCAATCCCTATGCGGCGTCGGCCTTTTTTGCCGTCGACCGCTTCGCGTCGTATCAGATGAAGTGGAAGGCTTTTTATGAACAAGGCGGCATCGTCATTGCCGACCGCTATACGACGAGTAATATGCTCTATCAGATGATCAAGATCGACGACCCGGACCAGCGCCGGGCCTATCTGTCCTGGCTGGAAGATTTTGAGTTCCATAAAATGGGCCTGCCTGCCCCGGATAAGGTCTTCCTGCTCGACGTTCCCCTGGCCGTCACGGAACGGCTCATGGCGGACCGGACAGGCAAGACCGGCGGCCAGACCGGCGATATCCACGAAAAGAACGAGGGCTTCCTGGCCAAATGCCATGCCGCCTATGACGAACTGGCTGAACGCTATCACTGGCAGCGCATCGCCTGCACAAAAGACGGGGCCATGCGCACGCCCGAGGCCATCCATCAAGACTTATACCGATTCCTATTTACTTTATAAGGGATTTTTTTTATAATTAATTGTTAAGGTATTTTATTAGCGTAAGGGGGACGACTCATGGACAGGACGCTGTTTGATCCGATTATCGGCCACGGCCGTTTGAAAGAACAGTTCGCCCGCCTCATCGACGAAGACCGCGTCCCGCACGCCATGATTTTCGCCGGTCCCGCCGGTGTCGGCAAGACGATGATGGCCATAGCCGTTGCGTCGGCCCTGGTCGGCCGCCGGGTCTTTCCCGACCTGGCCAGCCGTGAAGGCGAAGCCGTTGCCGGTGATAAGGACGATGCCTTCTATCTGGCTCCCCTGGGGGCCATGCTGAAAGTAGACCAGTTCCGCCAGCTCCAGGGTGAACTGGCCTTGCAGGGCGAAGCCGGTTGCCGCCGGGTCTGTATCATCGACCATGTGGAAACGATGAATACGGAATTTGCCAACCGCATGCTGAAAATCTTGGAAGAGCCGCCGTCGGGAGTCTGCTTCATCTTGATTACAGACCAGCCCGATTTACTGCTGCCGACGATTATTTCCCGCTGTGCCCGCTTCACTTTCGATCCGGTCAGCGACGAGGAGATGCGCCAGGGCCTGCGGCGCCTAAAAGGCGACGGCGGGAATTGGGAAGAAGCCATCCTCTGGGGTGGCGGCATCGTCCGGACCGTCTTGTCCTATCTTGAGGGACAGGGGACGGATAAGGCCCATTTTGCCCTGGACTTCTTGACGATTACGGCGAAACACGCCTGCCCCTATGCCAAATGGCTGGCCGTATCGGCGGCGCTGACGGATACGGAAACGACGGAGATCCTCGGCTGGATCAGCCTTTTTCTCCGCGACATGGCGGTCCTGCGCAGCGGAGCCGGCCGGGACTATATACGTTTAAAAGGATATATCCATGAAATGACAGAATTACTGCCGTATTGGACGGATGACGCCGTCTTTGGCCTGTCCCAGGTCCTCGATGAAGGCCTGGAAGCGGTGTCGCGCCACGTCAACGTCCGCCTCGTCTGGGATTATGTATGCATCCGGGCGATACGGCTCAGAGGAGGATTTTAATGATCGTTGTAGGTGTACGTTTTAAACCTGCCGGAAAGATATACTATTTTGACCCCGCCACTATCGAACTCAAACTGGATGACGGCGTCATCGTCGAAACGGCACGGGGCATGGAATTTGGCCATGTCGTTATTGCGCCGCGCAGTGTCGATTCGTCGGAGGTGGTCCAGCCGCTGAAGCCGATTATCCGCAAGGCGACGGCTAAGGATTTCCGCCAGGTAGAAAAGAATAAGGAACGGGAAAAGAAGGCCTTCGGCATCTGCCTGGCGAAGATTGCCAAGCATAAGCTGCCCATGAAGCTCATCGATGTCGACTATACCTTCGATATGGGCAAGATCATCTTTTTCTTCACGGCTGACGGCCGCATCGACTTCCGCGAACTCGTCCGCGACTTGGCCTCGGTCTTCCGCACGCGCATCGAACTGCGCCAGATCGGCCTGCGCGATGAAGCCAAGATGATCGGAGGCATCGGCTGCTGCGGCCGGCCCCTGTGCTGTGCCACCTTCCTGGGCGACTTCAAGCCCGTTTCCATCCGCATGGCCAAGGGCCAGGGCATGTCCCTCAATCCGACCAAGATTTCCGGGATCTGCGGCCGCCTCATGTGCTGCCTGCGCTATGAAAACCAGCTCTATACGTCAGGGGAACTGAAGTGTTGCAACTGCCAGCAGAAGTGCAGCGAACAGCAGAAGCCGCCGGCTGTGGGCAAACGGGTCATGACTGATGAAGGCGTCGGTACGGTCCTGCGGGTCCACATGAAAGACCATACGGTCAAGGTCCAGCTCGAATCGGGGCACAATATCAATGTCCCCTGGTCGGACGTCGGGGAAACAGAACATGAACATTGAGTTAGGCCCGCACGAACGGTTGGACGACCTGGTCCTGGACGGCATGAAAGTCATCCAGCGCGATGACCAATTCTGCTTTTCTCTGGATACGGTCCTTTTGGCCCATTTCGGTACCGTACCCCACGGTCCGGCCCTGGACCTGGGGACGGGGACGGCGGCTATCCCCCTCATCTTGACGGCTCGCGGCGCAAAGAAGCTGACGGCAGTGGAATTTAATCCTGTCATGGCCGATATTGCCCGCCGCAACGTGGCCCTCAATGGCCGGGACGACTGTATTGCCATCGTTGAAGGTGATTACCGCCGTATCCGCGAATGGGCGGCGAGCGGTGCCTTTGCCGCTGTTTACGCGAATCCGCCGTACCGCGAAAAGAGCCGCGGTGCCTATAGCGACGTCGACGGCATCCGCCGGGCCTGCCATGAAGAGACGGCGACCCTCGGTGACGTCCTCGATGCCGTGAAGTATGCCCTGAAATATCACGGCCGCTTCCGCATGGTCCATATTACGGAGCGCCTGGCCGACATTTTAGAGGCCATGCGCGCCCATGATATCGAGCCCAAAGTATTGCAGATGGTCCATGGCCGTCCCGATAAGAAAGCCAAGCTTTTCCTCGTCGAGGGAATCCGCGGCGGCAGTCAAGGCTTGGACGTCCTGCCGCCGCTCATCGTCCACAACCAGGATGGCAGCTACAGCGACGCCGTGAATAAGCTGTATGGGAAGCTGTAGGGGCGCCCATGTGGGGCGCCCGCTTGTGGGAATCCCCTGTTCATGATTTTGGAGGAGAAACAATGCCAGAAATTTTTCAAAAAGGGACGCTCTATCTTTGCCCGACGCCGATCGGCAATCTCGAGGACATTACGTACCGCACGGTCCGCTGTCTCCGCGAGGCCGACCTCATTGCGGCAGAAGATACGCGTCACACGAAGCAGCTGCTCATGGCGTATGATATCGACACGCCCTTGACCAGCTATCATGAACATAATAAGGCGGAAAAAGGGCCGCAGCTCATTGAGAAGTTGAAAGACGGCCTGATGATCGCGCTGGTCAGCGATGCCGGTATGCCGGCTATCTGTGACCCTGGCAGCGATATGGTCCGCCTGGCTCTGGAAGCCAATCTGCCTATCGTACCTCTTCCCGGAGCCAATGCCGGTCTGACCGGCCTCATTGCGTCCGGTATGGATACGACGCGCTTTACCTTCGTCGGCTTTCTGCCGAAGACCCAGAAACACCGCCTGCCCGTCCTGGAATCGGTGAAATCGTACGAGGGTACGCTCATCTTTTATGAAGCGCCTCACCGCATCCAGCAGGTCCTCGGCGAAATGATCGAAGTCCTGGGCGACCGCCGGGCCGTCCTCTGCCGGGAACTGACCAAGCGGTACGAGCAGTACCTGCGCGGCAGTCTCAGCCAGCTGCGGGCCGACCTGGCCGCACAAGGGACCCGCGGTGAATTTGTCATCCTCGTCGAAGGGGCAGCGGCAGCTGTGGAAATGGCTGCTTCCGGCGACGTCGATTACGCGTCCCTGGTCCGGGAACTGATGGAACAGGGCGTCGATAAAAAAGAGGCTATCCGGACTGTCGCCAGACGGTGCGGCGTGCCCAAACGTAGTGTATACCAGGCTGCGCTTAGTTTATAACACCCGGCTCATTTGCCGGTATAGGAGGAAAATCCCATGTCTGAAAAAAGAAAGTATTACATTACAACACCTATTTACTATCCAAGTGCCAAACTTCACATCGGGCACACGTACTGCACGACCATTGCCGACTCGCTGGCACGGTTCCACCGCCTGCGCGGCGACGACGTCTTTTTCCTGACCGGCTCTGATGAACACGGCCAGAAAATCCAGCGTGCAGCCGAAGCAAAAGGCGTAAAACCGATTGAATACGTCGACGAAATCGTCGCCCTCTTCCAGCAGCTCTGGAAAAAACTTAATATCTCCAATGATGACTTCATCCGCACGACGGAAAAACGCCATGAAAAAGTCGTCCAGGCTTTGATGCAGAAATCCTACGACAACGGCGATATCTACAAAGGCGAATACAAGGGCTGGTACTGTACGCCGTGCGAAACGTTCTGGCCGGAGAACAAGCTGCCTGAAGGCAAACACGTCTGCCCGGACTGCGGCCGTCCTCTGGAACTCGTTTCCGAAGAAGCCTATTTCCTGAAAATGAATAAATACGCCGACCGCTGGCTGAAATTCATCGACGAAAACCCGGACTTCATCCAGCCGGAATCGCGGCGCAATGAAATGATTTCCTTCGTCAAGAGCGGCCTGGAAGACCTCTGTGTATCCCGTACGTCCTTCGATTGGGGCATCAAGGTTCCCTGGGACCCGAAA
>ERZ1031746.100-NODE-100-length-35905-cov-12.368340_pt1 | contig 35905 bp, 42 predicted proteins | sample MGYA00518171_ERZ1031746 | MGnify/ENA primary metagenome ERZ1031746 (study PRJEB33719, sample SAMN04261238) | wastewater metagenome | biome: rural village; feature: human; material: feces | host: Homo sapiens | place: El Salvador | collected 2013-01-07 ...
CGTGGTCTGAGCCTGTATCCTAATAAACAGCGTCCAACAATCGGGGCGCAGTTCACCACGGGCAGGTGGCCGCCCCTGTTTTTTTCGCATGCCGTCAGGCGTTAAATTCGAGTTTGTTGAACGCGCCCCGGTATTGGGTCATGTCCATGCCGCCGTCGCGCCAGTCAACGAACCGATCCATGCCGGCTTCGGCGCGGCTGATGTAGAAGTGGCGCAGGCCCTTGCTGTCGGCCTTCTTCGAATCGAGCAGGGCCTGGAACTCCTCGGGCGTGAAGATGAAGAACACGGGCTTGCGCAGCTCGTCTTCGACGGAGAGGATGTATGCGCCGAACCGGGTGGTGTCGGCGTTGCGCGGGTTGATGGAGTGCCATCCGGACATGGGTTTGCCGGTGTCGGAGCCGAGGTTGCGGCTGGCGGCGATGAACACGGGGTGGCGCCTGCCGTCGTGTCCGATTATGTAGCGGCCCTTGCGTCCCTCGTTGCTGAACGTCTCGCCCATTTGGCCGACCTTGTCGGCGAGGGCTTCGATGGCGCGTTTGAGGGTGCCGCCAGTCACGGGCTTCGGGTTTTCGAGTTGGCTGACGCGGGTTTCGAGCTCGTTGAGACGTTGTTCGAGGATCGCGATCCGCTGGCTGTCGATGTTTTCCATCTTTTGCTCCTTGCTTTTTGGATTGTATTTCTTTCATCAGTATAGATTCTATATTAGATGTAAGTTATATACAAGTAGATTGCATAAAATAAGTAAGATTTTTTTAGAAAAACGCACCCAAAACCACGCTCCGACTAGACTGGAAAACAGCACCAACGACGGGAGCCAGCCATGACCAAGACCAGAACCACCACAGCCACCAGCATCATCCCATTGCTCCTGCTCGCCACCGCATGCGGAACGCCAACAGCCAACCCGGAATCCGCCGCACCGCAGACGAAAACACAGACACAGACGAAAACGGAAAAGAAGCCGGCACCCGAACCTAAGAAAGAAACCCCAGCCGAGGAAAAGCCCGAAGAGCAGACCCCGACCGCACCAGAACCGGCCACGGATCCAACCTCCGGCGAATGGACGGAAACCATGAACTCGCCATCCGACCTATCCGGCCAGCTCGACGAAGCGTGGCTGCGCTGCTCACCACAGAACAACCCGACCTCGGAACTGTTCTCATGGAAACGATCAGTGAATCACGACGGCGTATGGCTGCACATCACGGAAGGCGGAATGGACGGATCTGTCCAGCAAGCCTGTATGGATAGTCTGTTCGGTGGAGCTAAGTCGGAGCCGACCGGCGAATGGACGGAAATGGATCTGAATGGAATAAGTCGCTGGCAGAAACAGGATGACGGGGCTGCTGACATCATATGGAAGTCCGCGGATTGACTAATAAGGACAAAGCAATGAGCGTCACGAAATCGAAGACAGCGGAACACGATGCAGACATTAAGGACAACTCTCACGAACGCGCGAAGCTAGAGGCTTTCGCAGAAGCTCAGGCACTCATATCGAAACTGCCGCGCGAAACCGTTCTAGACACAATGAGCCACGAAGATATGGAAACGCAATTTGAACGCCGAAGCGTCTAAACCACAATCAGGCTTCGCTACGACCGGCTAGGAGGCTAAATCGAGCGTGGCTCAGAATGCCTACACGATATATACTCAAATAGTCCCAATGCGGAATATTTGAGTATATACTTGCAATATGGCTATAGAAACAGCAGAGACTTTACTGACTACTCAAGAGGCCGCCGAAAAACTCGGCGTAGGTGATCGAAGGATTCGCTCATTGGTCAGTCAGCATCTTCTGAATGCAGTCAAAGAGGGAGACCGTCTTTACATAACCAACGAATCCGTTAGACGACTCAATCACGTTGACCGCAAGCGAGGACGCACATTCTCTCCCCGTATTGCCTTTGCCTCGCTGTACATGATCTCCGGAGAGAGCGTTAACTGGCTCAGCGCTTCGGAGAAGTATCAGCTCAAAAAACGTCTAACGACATTGAATGCAACTGATTTGGTCTCCTTGTGCAGAAATAGGGCAAGACTGTGTTCCATGTGGTGCAGAGAAAGCCGACTGGAGAAGGTAATTCAGGAGATACGTTTATCCGCAGGCACCGGCGAGCTGGCTGCAGAGTTCAATTTGACTGAAACAAGCGACGTGGAAGGATATCTGCTGGAAAGCGATCTGCAGCGAATAGTCGAACAGGCAAAACTGCGTTCTGACTTTCAACCCGCAAACGTCAGATTGCATGTATCCTCCTACATTCCGAATGGTTCCGGAAATATGCCAATCGGAGTATGCTCAGCCGATCTCGCCGATTCACTAGATGTCAGAGAATGCGGTGCCGGTTTTGATAAGCTCACGCAATTACTATCCCGTTTCCAATCTGATAACAAGGGTAAGGACAGCCGATGAATACAATCGATATTTCGGCCCAGGCTCAACCGTGGAGTACGGTCTTTGCCGTCGCTCAGCATTTTACGTCTGATGAATGGCTGCTCACTGGCGGTCTGATGGTTCAAGCGCATGCCATGCTCCACGGGCTTCCTGTCCGCCCTACCACCGACGCTGACTTTTTATTGAATATCCTGACCTATGATCGAATAGCCACACAGATGGAAAGCTATCTTGCCACTATGGGATACAGGTTGCAAAAAGACGCCCTAACTAAATATGCAACTCGATTTGAAAACCCTGCCCACGACAAAGTGGACATACTGGTAACGGATTATCTGTACGGAAAGAAAAAAAGAGAAGGTGCCACTCTTTCGGGAATGAGATTATGCGGTATGCCCGGAGGTGGCCAGGCCATCAAACGAAGCATGCGACTTCAACTTAGATATGACCAGCAATCCGCATCCATCGCAATTCCTGATCTACTCGGCGCATTGATGCTGAAGAGCGCTGCGTGGGAAGTCGATAAGACAGCTAGAAGAGACCGCCATCTCATTGACGCTGCATTGCTGCTCTCTCTAATCGACAGTCCAGATGAGGAAGCAAAAAGGCTCCATAGTTCCAATGACCGCAAACGAATTTTGCGCTTGCATGAGTTACTTGCTGCAGATTCCGACTATTGGTCGAGCTTGGATCAGACGCATCGGCAGGATGGAATCGATACGTTAGACACGCTAACCGATTGGGCAAAAGGAGAACATCATTAGGCTTCGCTACGGCCGGCTAGGGGTCGGCCGAGGGTGATTTCGTCGGCGTATTCGAGGTCGGAGCCGACCGGCAGACCACTGGCAAGGCGCGTGATCAGTATTCTGCTGGCTGCCCGTAGTCGTCGTATTGTTCTTCCGTCTCGGCTTTGCGCCGGCCTTTTTCCTGTATTTCGCTGGATTGGTCGGTGCCGCTGATTTCGGTGCGTCGGCCGATCCAGCCGATGATGGTGAATGTGATGCAGAAGATGATGAGCAGGATTCCGATGATGGCGATGATGCCGAGGGTTCGACCGTAGCTGTGTGCTTGGCCGGTCAACCATTGGATGACGTTCGCCGCGGTCACATCATTCGCGTATTCGGGACTGTCGGACAATGTTTCCGCACGTTGGTTGTTCATGCCGAGGAAATATGAGGCGTAACCAACCAGGGGAGCGGCTATCGCGGTGATGATTCCCGCAGCCCACATGAAGAACTGATACCGGTTATACCATTTACTGATTTTCCAAAGAATACCCATGCCTCTTATTGAAGCAATACCGCATGGGGGAGCGGGGTGGAAATTCGGAAACTTTTCTGACACGCATCGCGGATGCCCAAATTCTAAAGAATCTAAAAAATCTAAAATTTTCTAAAAGACAAAGGCAAAAAATCAAGTAAGACAATCTAACTGATTCTCACAAACGGCTCTATTGTTGGTTTACGAACATGCAATTACCACGCTTCATTACTTGAATACATGTAATGAAGCGTGGCAATATAACAGATATGACAAAACTTGAACAGAAATTACTTCCCATCGCACGCAAATGGGCTGGCAACATCCCCGTATGGGAAGCGAAAGAAGCAGGCGTGGAACCATCCACACTAAGGCACTGGGCAAAAAACAATCCCGACGTGGAAAACGGGACCAGAGGTGTCTATGTCTGGTACAGCGACGACGACGAAATCGACTGGGACGTATGCGAAACAGCACGATACCTCGCCAAAGCAGGAAAGGATGCATTCCTCTGGGGACCAAGCGTCCTCGAATTCATGGAAATCGGCGACGTAGGCGCACCCGGGTTCTATATCGCAGTGCCGACACGACGCTATCCCCAGCTCTCGGTGAAGTGGGTCGTCACCAAGAAAAGGACACGCTCCAAATACAAAGGCATGCCAGTCCAGTCACTGAAAAGCGCAATCGCCGTGTCTATGCCTCTGCTGGATGCCGATAAACGCCAAACAGTGCTTGACGATGCAGAGAAAAGGTATCCGAAAATAAAGGACTTTCTTGGAAAGGTATGCGCCGAATATGGGATTAACAGGGAACGTTACAATGTCTAGTTACAAGTTCAACGACCATCTTGCCCCAAGTTCATAGGAATCCAGAAAGCGCAGCACGATTCGATGAAGAAAACCCGCTACCTCGATACAGCCGTCGATCTTATGAAGGAAAAGAATGCATCCCAGTTCACCTTGAGCAGTCACGAGCAGGAGGGCATGTGACCAGCTGACATCGCCGGCAAGCTCAACGCATATCCCTCAGTCGTCGGTAAATATCCTTTGGTAGATGCCTGTTGCCGAATCCTTTGACGATGATTCCATCGTTTGTTGGCTGGTAGACGATCCTCATATCAGCTTTCATGCCTTGTTGGCGTACGTGTTGGAAGTGGTATGAATACCAGCCGGTGAGCCCATATGACAATTCCGTGCCGGCGACCTTACCGTCAATAATCTGTCGTATCGCACGACGAATCGATAGGGAAGCGGTCAGAAATTCGTCTTTATCCGGCCATACTTCAGCGAGAAGAACAATATCCTCAATGAGATCATCCACGTTCATAGAAAATCCGTGGGTTTGAGAAATGAGGTTGACCGAGTCTGCGATTGTCGCCTTGTTGATCACTTATCCTCATCCTCGCTTTGGAGGAATTTCATCAATTCCGGCCTGTCTTCCAGAGCCTGCATGGCCGCATCTCTTAATTCGATACCGCTTTTGGCTTCGATCCGATCTTTACGCGCTTCGAACATCGGCTGTACTGCCAACGTTTCAGCTTCGGACTCGTAACGATCCAGAGCGTCAAGCAAATCGTTCATCGCGTCCACGGATACGATGAATCCGGTGGTGTCGGAACGGTCGACTAGTTCCAATACGCCCTTGTCAGCCAGATTCTTTCGCCACTTGTTGCTGCGACCTAATTCAGTCAGGGTGACCCTGGTGCCTTGACTAGTCGTGAGTCTGAAGGCATTCGCTCGGGCGCGGGTTGTGATTGAAGCCATGGCTACCACCTTTTCACATTGTTGCACACATTATATTGTGTGCAACAATGTGAAATCAAGTCAACGGAGAGTGAATTTCTTTGGAGTGCAATGGTTCTCCGGATCATCGTCAATGGCCTTCAGCTCCTCCTCCGAAAGACCCGTCGCCAACATCGTACTCTCGGTATCCTCGTATCCGAAACAGCCGCATACCGCATACTTCCACTGATATTCCGCCTCGCGACGAATGAAAGACCAGATGAGCGTGCTTGCAAGATAAGAGGAGAGATAGCCGTTTTTTGGCCTAATCTCCTCGGACCATTTTTGAACCAGGCCATAGAGTTCCATAGGCATGGCGACCGACGAATACGCATGCTCGCCCATTTTTCCGACCAGGTGCTGCAGCTCCGAGGCATTGTTGGCGAGCAGCCGTTCCAGAGCCTGCCTTGACTGACGGTTCAATCCAGGTTCGCCGTCGGGTACAAAAAGAGTGCTGCCATCCTGCTCGTAGAGGGGATCCGGTTTCCCATCCTCGCCCAACACGGGCGCTGACTTGTAGTCGATAATGTGGCCCTCATGTTCCAAGAGCTGGGCGAAGTACATGGTGTCCGCGTTGTCCTGTTCGAAATTACGACTGGTCTTGTGACCGTACTGACGATCCATTTCCCTCTGGTCGGGCCATATGAGCGCGACGATGGAACGGGTTTCCTCCGCATAATAGTCGAGGGTTCGTTTTGCTTGACGCTCTTGGTCTTCAATCAGCGCGTCGAGGTCTTGGCTTACACGTTCCGGCGCTACTCCATTGGGGCTGTTTTCCCACCTGCGCACGCTGCTTACATCGACCCCTTCGAGTTCGGCGAAGCGTTTCTGGCTGAGTCCTAGGCGTTCTCTGCGGATTTTCGTTCTGATATCCATTGTTCGCTCTTTCTATATTGATAAGCGCTACACTCTTCATTGTACGCGCTTATCGCTTATAATCAAAAAGCGCCACATACCAAAAGAAAGGAAAAACAATGAACACCATCGACGTAGGATTCATATGGAAACAAATCGTCAGTGAAGACTGGTTCGGAAGATGGGACAACGTCGAAACCGCCATCGCATCCGACCTCAAAATCCTTTTCCTCATCGCCGTCTGCCGGACCCCAACGCTCTATGTCAATCCGAATCTACGCAAGCCATGCACGCTGGTTCTTGCGTCCGTATTCGTTCTCCGCATATTGGTCCATACCGTTAAACTGCTCTCCGTCCACATGACGGCAGGCAGAGAGGCTGTTGATTGGGCGCGGAGGAACCATGCCTCGCGCAGGGATTGTGTTCTCATGTGGATGTTTCCCGGCAGTCTGATGGGGGAGTGGCGAAAAGAAAGTCTTCTCTCGGGCAAGGATTCCTAATGCTGATTTTCTATCATGCGTGAACGTTGCCATGTTCTGGAGTGTCAGCACGTTGTATATGTTATACTGAATATGTCCACATGAAATTGAAAGAGGAAAAATCATGCATCACAAAACAAACATCCTTCCCACGTCAAAACCAACGAAGGAAGGATGCTCATAATGCTTTGGTGTCAGAGGGGCGCCGAATCAGTTGCAAGGAACCCGATATGATGGTGAACCGTCTGTAGGATAGACGGAACACCATGTCTCATATTCGTCGTTGCTTGGCGTGGGCGCCGGTGCAGGGGTCGTGGCCTTTGGAGCCGGGGTCGCGTTCCCGCTTCCGGTGTTGGCGCGCCGATAGGTGGAACCTCCGGTTGTGGCAGAGCGGCGGTAGGTGGTGTTCGGATACGAATTCGCCTGCGCAGCCGCGGCCGCCTGAGCCTGAGCCGCCGCTGCCGCGGCGGCAGCCTCCTCGTCGGCCTTGGTCTTCGCTGCGATCGAATCGTTCACGCCCTTGATGGCCGACTCCAATGTCTTGCGCGCCTCGTCGAGCTTCGAAGGTTCCTTTCCGTCCTTGAGCTTGTTCCCGGAATCGATGGCCTTGGTCAGGGTCTCGCGGGTCGCGTTGTCCGCGACCTTGCCATCGGAATCCGACAACAGCTTGGAGGCCTCGTCGACCTTCTTGGAGAGCGCGTTCTTCGCGGTTTCCAGGGTCTTCGCGGCCTTGGACGCGGTCACGGCCTTCACCGCATTGGTCAGGCTCTTCTCGTGGGATTCGTACCATTTCGCTTGGGAATTCAGCTTCATGGTCGCGGCATCCAGCCTGTCCTTGCCGTCTGCCACGCAGCCCTCGTATTCGGGCGCTGTTTCCTTCAACGCCTTGGCCAGGGCATCCACGGTCTTTGCGTCCTTCACCTGATCCGCTTTGATGCCGGCAGCGCCGGAGGCGTCGCCGTTCACAACCAGGTTGTAGGCGTTGGCGGCTTCGCGAACGCTCTCACTCGCCTGGGCGCACGCCGTCTTCGCCACGTTCAGCTCATGCGTGGTGTACGCATACCATCCGCCGAACCCTGCTCCGACCAGCACGACGGCGGCGCCGGCGGCGATGGCGGGAACCAGCCACTTGGGATGCCTGCGCGTCATGGACTCCGTGTTCTCGTTGGAAGCGGGCGACTCCGTCGGGGGAGTGGTCTCCTCGACGATATCGTTCTTCTTTTCCTCGTTCATTGCTGTTGTTCTCCTTGGTGGTTCTTCGCTGATTATCGTCCACCCTGTGGATGGGCAGGCGATTCGCGAACGTGTTTTATTTTTTTGTTCAGTTTCAGTCTTACCTGTCAATTGCGAAACGTAAAGCTGCGAGGCGGAGCGACCGCACCTTATATATGAGAGAGTTGTTGCCTTTTCCACAAAAACGTTATTTTCAATATTTTTAGTGTTAATTGCGCAATCTACGGCTAGTCTTGTTTTGTTGTAGGCACTATGGGAGATTCCCCGTGCCGGTGAGATAGTCAAGATTAAGGAGACGATATGGGGAGGATCCTCAACAACGTCAACCATGGTCCGGGCTTGCTGAAACGTTTGGGGCGGATCGTTGCGGCATCGGTCGCAGCCGTCGCTACGTTGGCGGGTGGCATGCTAGTTGCGGGCACCGCAAACGCTGCCACCGCGCAGGGGCCGGGCTACTGGTTCAACCCGTTCAACAGCGGGCTCGTGTATGCGGGCCACCACGGGTTTGCGCTCGGCGTGCAGGGCATGCGCAACGGGCGTCCCGCGTATTGCATCCAGATCGGCGTGTCCGGTATCGACACGAACGCGGGCACTTGGGCGGATGCGACCGACGCCACGTCGAAGGTCGCCGCGTACATGGTCGACCGGAACGCGGGCGACATGAGCGATTTGACCCAGGCGGCTGTCGCCTACGCGATCCACGAGCATCTGGACGAGAACCCCACCTGGTGGGCCTCCGTGAAGACGCACCAGACCGGTCTTGAGGGCGGGGACTGGAACACGGTCGCCGCACGCGGCGCCCAGCTCTGGCAGGATGCTGCCGACAATATGCCAGCCAGCATCAAGGCCTCCTACGCGTACACGCAGGCACAGCGCAAGGGCACCGTCGACCCCGGCATCAAGACCTCGGCCGGAGGTTTCGTTAGCGGAATCCAATACACCGCCACGATTACCGGCCCTGCTACGTTTGACGCGACTGGTACGAAAACATACACCGGTACAACTACCAGCGCGGCCGTCCATATTCCTTGGACAGCAACTGGCAACGGTAGTGTTCAAGTCGCAGTATCTCATAAAATTCCCAAAGCCGCTAAGCAGAGCGCTCCCGGTCAGGACCTGTTCACTCTTACCGATCCTGAGACCACTTCCGCGAACATCACGTTTAATGTGCGTCGTGATTTCCAGCCGACCGTGTCCACCCAGGTCGGCAGCAAGATCGTGCCCAGGGGCGCGAGGGTGTCCGACAGGGTGACCAGCGGCATCAAGCAGGGCGACGAATGGGCCAACGGGGTCAACGTGACCGCCAAAGGCTACTACTACACGCTCGATGCCCGGCAGGCCAACGGCCTCGCGGTCCTCAAACAGAACGGGAACGAGAAGACCGCCGACTATTTGAACCGCGTCGCCAAGGCGTACGGCAACCCGGCCGCCACCGCGGACGCCACGTTCTCCGGGCCCGGCCAGACGCAGGCCGTCACCGCGAAGAACGCGGACGGCACCGACTACGTCAACCCGCAGGACGGGCGCGTCGGCACCTGGGTGTGGGTGATCCTCAAGAACGAGCAGACGCAGCCCGACTACATCACCGCCGACTACACGGACCCGTTCGGACAGGTCACCGAATCCGACATCCACAAGACCGCCCCGAACCATGACTCCACCGTGCTCGAACAGTACACGGGCCTGAACAAGGACATCATGGATACAATCACGATCGGCGGCTTCCCCCAGGATTACGGCCAGTTCAACACGAACCAGGCCTACGGGTTCGACGGCGACGTGAAGGCCAAAATCCGCGTCTGGTGGGCGGGCTCCGGCACCGGCGACCGCACGCAGGACGAGAAGTTCAAGCCGAACACCCAGGCCGAGCCGGCCGCGGACGCCAACCACAGGCTGCTCGGCGAATGGGAGGTGCCCGCGGGCAACGGCACGTACAAGGTCGGCGGCGGCAGGATCACGTTCCGTCCCGCGAACGCCGGCAAGGCGCAGACCGTCGCGGAGGATGTGAACATCACCGCGACCGACGCGAGCCAGACCGGATACTACGTGTTCGTCTACGACTTCCCCGGCTCCGACCGCGCCAGCGCGTTCAAGAGCGCGTACAACGACCCGTGGGAGCGCAGCTTCGTCGAGGAGACCCCGCACACCGTCGACCTGACGAGCGACGTGAGCACGAGCGAGGCCGGCCAGGGCGAGGAATTCTACGATGTCGCCCACATCAACGGCCAGGTGGCACGCGGCAGCTACGTGACTTTCACCGCCTATGATGCGGTGCCCGGCAGCCCGGACACCACCGCACCCAAGAAGCTCGACAACTATCGCGTCCCCGTCACGGACGCGCAGGCGGATGCGAGCAACAAGAAGGCGTTCGACATCACCAGCCCGAAGATCAGCACCGACACGGTCGGCAACGTCTACTGGAAGGTGTCGCTCTACAACGAGAAGAACGAGCTGCTCGCCAGCCACGCGCTCGGCATCGAATCCGAGACCGTCAGGATCATCAAGCCGAAGATCACCACGCAGGTCACCAAGTCGGCCGTCAAACCGGGAGAGGAGTTCGCCGACAAGGCGACCATCACCGGCAAGATCGGGCGCGGCGCCTACGTGACGTTCGACGCGTACGAGCCGGTCCCCGGCAATCCGGACACGAATGCTGGCAAGCTCGTGGATTCCGCCCGCGTGAACATCACGGACGAGCAGGCCGACAAGAGCGGCGTGGCCGACATCACCGTCACCAGCCCGAAGACCCACACCACCGACAGCGGCAGCGTCTACTGGAAGGCCAGCCTCTGGTCCAGGAACGGAGCATTGCTCGCCACGCATGATCTCGGACTCCCATCCGAAACCGTGTACGTGGCCCCCGGCGGCTACCTGAGCAGCCAAGCTCAGGTCATGGGCGCCACCGGCGAACAGCTGTACGACATGATCACCGTATACAACGAATCGGATGGCCATGAGGGCAACGGTAACAGCAACCCGAGCGGCCTGATCGGCTCCATCCCGGCCGGCTCCCATGTGACCGTGGAAGCCTACCGTCAGGACGGCAACAACACCGCATCCAAGAGCAACCTGCTCGGAAGCAAGGACTACCCGATCGACATCAGCCAGATGCGGGACGGGAAGCTCACGTTCAAGGCGCAGGACAAGGCGTTCACGATGGACAAGCCGGGCATGGTCTACTGGGTCGCGACCCTGAAGACCGCGAACGGTGCCGTCCTTGACAAGGCCGTGTTCGGCGAATCCGGCGACCAGCACGGCACCGGCGTCGAATCGCAGGAACGCACCCCGGTGCAGCAGTACGACACCACCATTTCCAAGAAATGGTTCAGCGTCAACTCCGACGAATACGCGGAGAAGACCGTCAGCGTGTACGACGTGCTCAAGCAGACCGCATGGAAGCAGGCGGACGGCGACGTGGCGCCCCTGATAGGCCAGACCGCGCCGGGCACCCAATACCAGTTCGAGGTGTGGCAGCAGGGTACGGGCGACCAGACGACCGACACGATCAAGTGGACCGGCAAGCAGTGGAAAATGCCGCAATCCAAGCTCGCCCCGAACGATCCGAAGGCGGATTCCGTCTGGCAGAAGATGAAATCCGAGACGTTCACGATCGGCAAGGATTGGACGCCGGGCGCATACTACGTGCGCGTGCTCGTCACCAACCCGGACGTGGACAACACGGTCGAAGGCAAGGAGCACGTGGTCAAGTACACCAAGGCGCGCGACGAGGCCGAGACCTTCCGCGTGTTCAAGGTGACCTCCACTTCCGCGGAACCCCTGTGGCTCGATAACCAGAAGCACGTGCAGGACATCCTGCACGTCTCCGGCACCATGCCGAAGAGCTCCAGCTACCAGGTCGAAATCTGGACGACCGACGATCAGGGCAAGACCGTGAAGAAGGTCAGCGAAACCGCCAGGACCACGCTCGAAAAGGACGTGACCAATGCGGACATCAAGGCCCCGATCATGGACAACCCCGGCAAGGCCGGAAGCTACCAGTTCAGGTTCCGCATTTGGAGCCCCGACAACCTCGGCGGAGACCCGGACATCGACCCGGGCAACGTAATCCTCGACGACTCCTGGAAGCAGGGCGACGGCTACGCCAGCAAGAACCTCATCTACGAGGGCGATAACGTGCCATCCGAACATTTCGAGATCGTCAAGATCACGACCAAGGTCGCAGGCACCGCCAACATCCACACCTACAAGGGTGAGAACTACGTTGACGTGACCAACGGCACGCAGGTCGGAGACCATGCCGACATCCAAGGCAAGATGCTCGACGGATACCAGCTTGGCTTCGAACTCTACAGGCAGGATCCGGGCAAGGACTCCGGCAAGGACGTGCTCGCGGCCAGCATCCAGCCCACGGATCTGCACGCCGCGCAAACCGCATTGGATTCCGCGCTGACGGAACTCAAGACGCCCGGCGACTACTACTGGGTGTGGGTGTTCCAGAAGAAGTCCGGCAACGCATTCCAGCCGGACGGGGAAACCCAGGTCCGTTCCGCACGCCGCATCAAGGAGGAATCCTTCCATGCGGTGCGCATCACCACCACGACCGCCAAGTGGACGGCCAAGGGCGGTGAAACCCAGGATGTGGCTTTGATCGAAGGCTGCCTGCCGGATGACGCGATCGCCAATTTCGAACTCCACGAGTACGAGACCGGCGACAAGGTCGCGGAAACCAGCGACAAGACCCTCAAGGAACTCGGCTACAAGAAGTGCACGAACGGCAACAGCAAGCAGACCATCGAATCCGACAAGATCACCGTGCCGGACGCGAAGGACCACTACTTCGTCGAAAGTGTGCGCTTCCCCGGCGAGGACAAGGATCACGGATTCCACCGCGGCAACGACAAGGTTCCGTACGAGTCGACGCGCAGCATCGACGCGGCCACGGAAACCTACGTCGAGCAGGCATTGGGCACCGCCGTATCCGACCGCACGGACCTGCTGAACATCAAGTACAGCAAGTCCGACGGCAAGGATATCCGTGATGATCTGACCGGCCCGTTGACCGCAAGCTGGGAGGTGTGGAAGCAGGATTCCGGCGACGACGAGTCGAAGGACGTGAAGCTCACCACACTCGCCAACAAGGATCAGGCCATCAGGCTCGCCGACGGGCAGACCCAGGTGCAGAGCCCCGAATGGAAGCCGGAACAGGTAGGCATCTACTACTTCCGTGTGGTCATCAAGGATGAGAACGGCAACATCATCAAGTACGGCGCCGCCCGCGAACCGTCCGAGACGATCCGCATCATTAAGGCCGTCTCCGCCACCAGCGAGGTAATCGAGGAAGGCAGGAAGCTCTACGACAAGGTCACCATCAGCGGCCCGGTCGTGGAGGGCACGATGATCGGCTGGGACATCTACAACACCGGCGACGGTGCGGCGGACAACGACAAGCTGGTCGAACAGTGGAACACGCCGAAGGATGGCGCCTACGTGATCACCGCCGAGGATGCCGCCAAGGCGGCCAAGGGCGGCAAGATCACCATCACCAGCCCGAAGGCGTACGAGAAGGGCAAGGCGGGAGACCGCCCGTACTTCGTGTTCAACCTGACCAGCCCCAGGCGCGGCAAGGACGGCCAGCCCGTCAAGCCCGCCAAAGACAAGGACGGCGTGTACACGATGGATCACCTAATGCTCAACGGCATCATGCCCATCGGCGACGAGTCCGTCAAGCCTAACGATACGGACCATCCGGTCGATGGCGATGACGCGGAACCGCAGTATGTTCCGGCCGCCTTCTACATCGATCCGGCCCGCATGCCGTCCGAGACGAGCAGCGTCATCAAGATCACGACCACGGCCAGCACGCATGATGCCACCGTGGGCGACAAGATCCATGACACCGCGCACATCACCGGATACGTGCCCGACGGCTACTGTGTCAAGTTCGAGTACTGGCAGCAGCATGACGGTGATGTGAGTAACGACAAGCTGCTCACCACCACCGATTGCGTGACCGTTCCGGCCGGAGCCACCAGCGTGGATTCGCCGGACATCACCGCCGACAAGAGCGGCACGTTCTACTTCCGGGAGCAGCTGGTGCCCACCAAGTCGGACAGCGACAAGCCGACCAAGCCGGAATCCCCGGTCACCTACGGCAAGCCGCGTGTGCCGGGCGAGACCGTCAAGGTCAAGCCTCTGGCCAAGACCGGCGTTGGTGTCGGCGGATTCGCCGGACTCGCCCTGCTTCTCGCAGGAGCTGGCACGGTGATGGGTCTGACCGGCGGCAAGCGTCGCCGCGCCTACGGGCGGCACATCGCCTGACAATAAGGCCGCAAGGTTCTGAATCGCCTTGCGGCCTGTCCCTGATCTTGCGGGGACGGTTCGCACTCCCCATCGGACCGTCCCCGCATTTTCATAAAAAAACTTGGCTCTCGGCGGTTTCTTGTGCGCTGTGGGGTGTGGAGGGGGCCTGCCGGATAATCGTCTGCGACCAAGCTGGACGATGTGACCGGGAGGCCCTGTGTCCGATTCCACGATGGGTGGCGGGGGCGTGTTGCCTTCGCCTCCGTTGGAGTCGCCTTCGTCGATGCCGGGGTTCCGGCAGACGGGCGCGTGCGTGGAGACCTCGCGCACGCTCAATCTCGGGACCGGGAGGGTTCCCCGGGCGCGTTCGTTCCCGGTGTCGGAGATTCCCGGCGAGACGTTGTGTCCCGCGCCCGCTGCCTGTCCCGTGTGCGGTGGGCGGACGCGCCCGAACGGGGCGACGTCGTGCGGGCTCGCCCATCTGCCGTTCGGGGGTTCCTGGAGCGTCGTGACGGTCTACCGTCCCAGGGCGCGTCTCACGCGTTGCGGTGCGAGCGTCCAGGCGCCCGCACCGTGTTGTCGCACGGGGTGACGTTGACCTGTCGGGCGGCGATGTCCTCCCGGTCCTGCACGTAGACGCGTCGCCATAGGAACCATGCCAGGTATTCGTCCAACCGTTTCGTGCTCACGCCCCGGAACCCGGTGAGGAACCCGTGAAAGAGGGAGTGGAGCGTGTTGACCCGGTTGATGGCGTGGCCGTCCGCCTTCGTCCGGGTGAGCGCGACGCCCAGGGTCTCCGTGGCGCCGGGGTAGGCGGTGGCCTTGTCGGCGACGGCGAGGGCTCCGGACGCGGAGCTATCAGCTCCAAACGCTCTCAAAAATAATAGGTCAAGCGCCTTGATAGACGCCTGACCTGAGGTTTGATTTGTCACACCCGGAGGGGGTGGGGTTGCCGCCCCGCCTCCTCTTTTTCGTTTTTGGAAGGAATGACAATGGATATTGTATATCTTATTTTAACACAGAGCCTTCTTTTTCCTTCATATTCCACGAAACATGCTATAGTGAATACGTCCACATAAACAAAGATCAAAAAAGGAACACCATGGCCGGAGAACCACCAATCACACTCGTAGGCAACATCACCGCAGACCCCGAACAAAGGGGAGACGTAGCCAGCTTCACCATCGCCCACAACACCCGACGACGCGACCGCAACGGGCAGAGCATGGACGGAGATTCCATCTTCATGCGCTGCGCCGCATTCGGCGACCTCGCCAACAACATCCTGCAAACCTGCCACAAGGGCATGCGCGTGGTAGCCACCGGCTACGTGAAAACCAACAGCTGGACTGACAAGAACACCGGCCAACAACGCAGCAGCCTCGAAATGATCGTCACCGACCTAGGCCTGAGCCTCCGGTTCGGCGTCGCCCAATTTCAGAAGACCAGCGGACAACAGTCCAACGGCAACGGGTATCAGCAGAACAATTACGGCGGCGGATACCAGCAGCCGAACAATGGCTACCAGCAAGGCGCATACAACAACTACCAGCAGCAGGGGTACAGCCAACAGGCCCTCGCACAGCCGACGGCACCGGCACAACCTGCAGCACCCTCACAGCCCGCGATGGATCCGTGGGCTACGACCACGCCAGCCAGTACCGACCCGAACGGTGACGGCACCGACCCGGAATTCTAAACGTTTCCGACATTGATCGAACTGGAAGATCTGGGCGACAACCTCCGTCTCTACAACGGAGACTGCCGCCAACTTATCTCATCCCTCCCTGACAGCAGCGTCGATTCCGTGGTGACCGACCCGCCGTACGAAATCAACTTCATGAACCGGGGTTTCGATTCGACTGGCATCGCATTCGACGTGAACCTGTGGAAGGATATTCTCCGCGTGCTGAAGCCGGGCGGGCATGTTGCCGCGTTCGCCGCGAGCCGCACCTATCATCGGCTGGCCTGCGCGATCGAGGATGCGGGCTTCGAGATCCGCGACCAGATTGACTGGGTGTACGCGTCCGGCATGCCGCACGGCTCGGATGCGAGCCTGCTCGTGGACAGGGAGCTCGGCGCGAAACGCACCGAAGTCGTGGAACATGCGACACGGCACGGAACCGGCTGGTCGAATACGAAGGGGCTTGGCGTATCCACCGCGAACGGCGGCGAGGCAAAATCCGAATGGGACGTGCTCGCGCCCGCCACCCCGGAAGCCGAACAATGGGCCGGCTGGTACAGCCAGCTGAAACCCGCGCATGAACCCATCTGCCTCGCCAGGAAACCTTTGGACGGGAATCTCGCCCACAACCTGCTTGAACACGGTGCCGGCGCGTTGCACATCGACGCATGCCGCGTCCCGTTCCGCAACACGGCGGATGAGGCGGAGTCGAAGAACAAGAACCGGCACGCCGACTTCGGTTCCGGACCACGAGACAATCATGTATACGGAGCGGATAGTGCGAATCGCACCGACTATAAGGCGGATGCCAGGTTCGCGCCCAACATGCTGTTCGACCAGACCATGGCAGGAGAGCTCGACCAACAGTCCGGGGTGACGGTCAGCCGGAAAGGAAAACCGAGGACAAGTGCAAAATCTGGCGACGGTTGGGGAATGACCCATACGGGTGCCGAATACGACGATATGGGTGGCGCGAGCCGCTTCTACCCGGTGTTCGAGTATTGTCCGAAAGCCCCGTCGGCGGAACGGCCGAAGGTGGACGGCATCCTGCATCCGACGGTCAAACCGGTCGCACTCATGCGATGGCTCGTCCGCCTCATCACCCCGACTGGCGGCTTGGTGCTGGAGCCGTTCGCCGGCAGCGGCACCACATTGGAAGCCTGTCTGCTCGAACACATGCAATGCACGGCAAGCGAACTCGACCCCGATTACATCAAGCTGATCCACGCACGACTCAGCAAACCAATACAAAACGAACTGTTCTAGAAAGAAGCAAATATATGGGCAAACGAGGACCAAAGCCAGAAAACCTCGTCGGACAACGATTCGGGAAACTTGTTGTTCTGGAAATGATTCCAGGCGATGAACTACCGTGACGGCTTCAGCCTCACGGTAGTTCATAAAAGATTCTATTTTAGCCGATAATGTATATTATGTCTGATAGGAATAATTCTCAATAAGATGGAGGGCGCAAAATGAACGCATATCAATGGGAACAATCCATCTTTAGTCACATTGATGCGCCGACACCAGCAGACAGCGGCTGGACGGATTCGGATGACCGGAAGAAACGGTACGGCATACAGAATCAGAACCGAAACCGGAACGAGAACAAGCAATACGGACAGGGTAACAACCGATTTTCCAGATATTAGTTAGCTTATCGGCCGAGAAAAAACGGTCGGCTTACAAAAAACAAATCCTCTACTTCATCGAGTGAATGCGGTTATCATATACGACATTTTCGCAGGAGCGAATCGTGGCAAGTACCGCGCATTTCAGGCGTTCGCCGATGCTCAGCTTGCTGATCAGGGCGCGCATGGTGGCCACGTCATCGAGATGGTTCTGCCAGTCGCTGTCATGTAGTTCTTCGGAGCCGAGCGCCTTGAGGCCTTTGCCTTCATCGCGCACGCTGGCGGTCAGGCCGAAGTAGTTCCGGCACGGGGTGATGCCCTGTTCCAGAGTGAACTGGAAGTTCTCGGCCGCGGAAAGCACGTTGTCATGCCAGAATGCGGCGGTTCGCTTCGAGTGCGTCACTGAGTCGGGCTCCTGAAGCCAGTAATAGAGCACGCAATCGATGTCGGCCACTTTGCCCATGCGGGCGTACAGGGGGCCTGCCATGCGGATATCCTGCGCGTAATGGCCCTCGGGGAACCGCAGGCCGTCCCACAGCTCGCGCTTGTACAGGCGGCACCAGTTCGCCTCGTTGAAGTAGCGGGCCTCGGTGTTGCGGCCGAGCTTGCTGCCGAGCAGTCGCAGGCTTTTGCAGAACACGGTCTGGTAGGCGGCGAGCGGGTGCTCGAACACAGTGATTTTGCCGGGCGCCTGCGCGCCCGTCTCGGCCTCTTTGGACACTTCGCCCAACTGGGAGACTCCGAACTGACGCCAACGCGCCTTGCTCATATCCGCTCCGGTGTTTTGCAATGCGTGCAGCAGATATTCAATATTGCAGCGGTCGAGGATGTCGTCATTGTCGGCAAACGCGATGTACTCGCCATGTGCGGCATCGAGGCCGGTGTTCTGGGCCTTGGCGATGCCGCCGTTTTCCTGATGGATCACGGTGACGCGGCTGTCCTGCGCCGCATACTCATCGCAGATGGCCGGGCTGGAATCCTTGGCCCCATCGTCCACCAGAATCACCTCGAGGTTCGTATACGACTGCTGCAGAATGGAGTCCACGCAGTAGCGCAGGTAGTCTTCGGCGTTGTACACCGGCACGATCACGGAAACGAGTGGCTGCATGTGTATCAATGTCCCAGAACAAGGGGACAACCCCCGTATGACATGGTTGCGATCAAAGTCGAAAAAGCAAGGAAAAACACCGGCTTCCCGTCAGAGCATCGACCATAATTAAATGTGTCCACATAAGAATCGAAAAAAGGAAAACAGGGAAAATGCCCAGCCTCGTTTTTGCCTACATGCTAGGCGTGCTTCTGACGACGATCGGCTCCTACATCATCAGAGCCCAGCAGCCGCGCCCCCGGAATGGGAGGAACGCGTGACTGCAATCAAAATCTTCATCGACAACACGATCTATCCCGTAGAAATCCACAAGGGCCAGGAAGTAGCATTTGTTTTCCTGCCAGCCGGAAAACAAACCGCCCAAGGACGCGAACAACCGGTGTATCGGGCTACATTGGACAACGATACAGGCCGTGTCATCAACGTGACCTGGCAAGCCAAAGGCATGTTCAACCGTCTGGTCACACGGCATGCGCCGTTCCTACGCAGAATGTTCGGCCAAACGGACACCTACCGGTTCGACAACAACATCGACAGTCCGAAGTTCCTCAACAGCGAGGAGCGTCCATGAGTAGCGCCGCGCATAAGGCATCGAAGACCGTCACCCGTGCGTCGATTCGCAGAAAACGCGCCACGCAACGCAGAATCGCGGTCTGCCTGCTGGCGGCGATGATGGGCTCTGGTGCCGTCGCCTACTGTCTTCTCCCCCACGGCGAGACGGCATATGCAGGCGAACGTTTCGACACTTCGACGGCATTGACTTCAAGCCAGTTGACCTCCGGGTCGGCTTCGCGTGACAGTCAGCGTGATTCCTTGGATGGTTCGTCATGGGATAGCGGCGAGAACATCGATGCGGATAATCTGACCCTCCTTCACGCCGACAATCCGGTGGTGCGCGCCCTGATCAACGGACGCGACCTGAACGCCACGCCGGCCGGCTTCAATCCGGATCACGACAGCGGCGATGACGGCTCCGGCTACCCGTACGGGCAATGCACATGGTGGGCGTACAGGCGCCGCCACGAGCTCGGCCTGCCCGCCGGCAGCCGGATGGGCGACGCGAGAAACTGGGCGGACGCCGCTCGAAGGCTCGGATACTGGGTGGACTCCACGCCACGCCAGGGCGACATCGCCGTGTTCCGGCCTGATCAGAGGGGCGCCGACCCGACATACGGGCACGTCGCCATCGTCGAATCCGTCGGCGCGGACGGGTCGGTCGCGATCAGCGAAAGCAACGTGAGGGGGCTCGGCGTGGTCACCACCCGCACCATGGACGCGGACACCGCGCACGGCCTGCAATACATCCACTATTAGAAAGGACTTCCCCGATGGGAGACAGGAAACTTGAAACGGTCGCCAAAGAGGTGTTCCTAAGCATTCCACCCGCCGTCAGGACGGGCGTGTTCATCGACGTTTTCACGCCATGCGACTGGCATCATGCCGCCCACTGCATGGTCGATTACGCGGGGATTCTAGACGACCCGCGTGAACCGTTCAACCTCGTCTGCGACATGCCGGTCATCTGCACGACCACGGTCACGGAAAAAACCGTCATCTCGAATGTGCGCCCGCTGGCCTATCTGCCCGACGACGCGTCCGTCTACAGGCTGGTAGTGGACATGGAGATGGACTGCGTCGAAGTGGACGTCGAAAAGGACGGAATCGTGTACGTGGAAAACCGCCCCGACACCATCGGACAGATATACTCCGACCTCGCCGACGACCTGAACGACGCCGTAAGCGAATCGGAGAAGTTCGCCCTATATGATTCGTTGGACGCGGTCCACCGGTTCGCATACCGGCTTTCCGAACTGACCCAGCGGCATCTCGTCTTGGAAAGGAGCCGGACTTGGAAACTCGCGGAGTGAGAGTCAGGTTCTCCTCCCCCGCGCATGAGAACCGGTACTGGTGGACGATACGCGAATGCGACGGACGGTACGTGGTATGCGTACGCGAACGCCTCGCCTTGCCGGACGGCCTGTTCGCGTACACGGTGGCCGACCGGCGGAACGGAACACGCGGACACGTTAAGGACGAACGTTCAGGCGTCAAGGGCGCATGCCGTCCATCCGACGCGGCATGGCTGCTGGAACAGGCGAAAGCGCAGGGAATTACCGACACCGAGCCGCTGCGCGTAGCGGAATACAAGGAGAAGCATTGAACGGATTCGACCATACGGGCGTAACGCCCGCGAAACATCAGAACAACGCCGCGTCGGACATCCTGACCGGCTGGCACGAGGGGATGTGGGTTTGAGATTCACTGACGACGAGAACCGCATCCTCGAACTGCATGTGACCGGCTGGTGCGACGTGGACATCACCGAACGGGCGCTCGACGACATGGGTGAACCCGGCCTGTTCGGCAGACATGTGGCTGACGTGCGCGAAGTGCTGCGCAGGGCGTTGGACTTGGCGAAATACCCCAACCCGAGCCTAGGTTCGACGATAAGGACATCCTACCGGCTTACAGGCAAAGACCACACCAGTTCCGGCTGGTACCAAACCGGCGGCGACATGCTCATGAGCACACCCGAACTGGTCTTGGCTGTCAAGGATGGTGTCGGGTCGGTGAGCAAAGGACAAGGAAAAAACGAATGGAATATCTAGGAAAAAACCGACTCACGCACAGGAAAACACAGACCCCCCCCCGCATGTTCAGTAGGACACGGACCTGCCCGACCATATCGTCAACGGAGGATTCGACTACCCCGACATGGGTATGTTGGGCGCGCGGGATTCCCTGTTCGTGTACATCAACCGGAAAGACCTCAGCTACGCGCGCAAGGACACGCAGGACAAGGCGAATCCGGCGGATCCTCCCAGGTTCGCGCTGCCCTCCGGCTTCGACGCCTCCGGATTCGCATGGCATTCCACTCAGGGGAACACCGGGCTCGCCAACGAGAAACCCGACGACGTGCAGGTCTGGACAGCCTATGACGGAGGCAACCATTATGCGGAACTCGCCGCCGCCCAGACCGGCACCGCCATCTACCAGGACATCGCCACCGAACCGGGCGTCATGTACAAGTGGAGTCTGAGGCACGCAAGCCTCGACGAGGCGTATCTCGACAAAATGAGCGTCATGATCGGAACACCCGGCAAGGAGACCGCGCAGGATGCGGTCAGGGTCACGTCGAACGGGCACGGCGACAAGACCGGGCCGGTCGGCAAGATCATCGCCACCAGGGTCGCGAACCATCGGAACGCCCAATCCTGGAACGTGGAAACCGACCACACCGGGCAATGGGAATCATACGAGGGCACGTACATCGCGACCGGCAAGATCACTCGGTTCACGTTCAGGAACGTGGATTCGGCAGCCGACCACGACGGCAACCTGCTCGACGACATCATCTTCGCCAAGGCGTACCCGCTCTCTTACGACGGGAACGGGAACACGAATGGAAACACCCCGCAAAACAAGTAGAAAAGAGACAGCAATGAAAAACATCGCACCCCCCCCCGGACGGTTAAAGCCCCGGCGGCCGTCATCGCCGCGCTGCTCATGCTCGCCGGCATCCTGTTCGCGCCGCCCTCCCCCGCCGTCGCCGCCCCATTGCCCGACCATCTGGTCAACGGCGACTTCCAGTATCCGACCGTCCCCGACGACTGGTGGATCTACCCGTGGGGCGGCAACGGCGACGTAAACAAACGGTTCCTCACCATCAACCCCGGCAAGGCCCGCGCGGGCCAGGGATGCCGTCTTTCCGCCAACGGGCACGACCTCAAGGGCTTCGACCGGGCAAGGTTCGGCTGGACAAGCACGCAGGACGGCGGAAGCTGCCCCGGCGGCCCCGGCGAACCGGGCAACGTGGAACTGAACAGGGAATCCGGCGGCAACGTGTACGGCGAGATCGCCGCCGACCAGGAGAGGACCACCATCTACCAGGACATCGCCGTCACGCCGGGCGTGATGTACACGGTCAGCCTCAGGCACGCCAGCAGCAACCGCGGCCACGTGGATTCCATGCGCGTGCTCGTCGGCGCCCCCGGAAGGGGGCAGCCGATCGACATGACGCGCATCACGTCCAACGGGCACGGCGACAGGGCGGGGGTGACGAGCAAGCTCGTCGCCACCAGGGTCGGCAACATCGCCAACGAGGACAAGGCCGGGCAATGGGAGTCGTACCGGGGCACATGGAGATGCCCCGACGGGCTGACCGTGGCGCGCTTCTCGTTCGAGGCGGTTTCCTCCTCGAGCTGGTCGAGCGGCAACGACGTGGACGACATCGCGTTCGTCAAGGCCTATCCGCTCGCATACGACGGCAACGGGAACACCACCGGAAACGTTCCGAAGCAATCCAAATGATCAAGGAGAAGACAATGAGAACAATCACCCCCCCCCCGGAAAACGCGTGACCGTCTGACCGCCGCCATCATCGGACTCGCCATGCTCGCCCCGCTGGCCGCCTGCTCGACCGGGAACCCCGATCCGCGGGCGGCCTTATCATCCCCCTCCCCGGCCTCCGCCGTCGGGGCGCGCGTGGCCGCGGACGCGGATCTGCCGGAGTACGTCGTCAACGGCGACTTCTCCTACCCGAGGTCGCCATGGGGCAGGAACGCAGCATGGAACGTCTGGCCGGACACCGGCCAGTACGCGTCCGTAGACATTCCTTCGCCCGCGGGCCGGATCGACGGCTGGGATGCGAGACGGTTCGGCTGGACAAGCACCCAGACCGTCGGCCATGCGGGCGTCGTCGAACTCCAGAACCGCAGCGCCACGGGCAACATCTACGCGGAGCTCGCCGCCTACGAGAAGAACACGAGCATCTACCAGGACATCCGCACCACGCCCGGCACCATGCTCGTCTGGCGGCTGCGCCACGCGAGCCTGAACGGGCAATATCTCGACAAAATGAGCGTCATGATCGGCGCGCCCGGACACGAGACCGCCCAACAGGCGACCCGCGTCAGCGTCAACGGGCTCGGCGACAAGACCGGCCCCGTCGGCACGGTCATCGCCACGCCATCCGGCATCGAACCCCGCGACCAGCAGGCGGGCACGGACCCGTGGTGGAAGGCGGACACGGACCCGTGGTGGGAGACGTACACCGGCGAATACCTCGTGCCCGCCGGCCAGACCGTCACCCGGTTCAAATTCCTCAACGTGGGCTCGAGAAGCGGCACGAACGGCAACCTGCTCGACGACATCGTCCTCGGCCGCCTCTACCCGCTCAACTACGACGGCAACGGAAACACCAGGGGCGGCACTCCGGAACAAAAACAATAGAAAGCAGCGGAAAAAATGAGAAAACAACCTATATTCAGTACGACAGTAGTGATCTTGGCCGCCATGCTACTCTCTCTCACCAGTATCGCCATGGCTGAGGAAACCAGCAACGGGGTTGTTTCCAGCACTCGAAGCTTTCCATCAACCACCACAAGCCGTCGAAATCTGACGGTCGAAAGCACGTCCATCGAGAACACCGGCACATGGGGAGATGTCGAATCGTTGGACGTGCCGCGAACCAAATCCCAGGCCGAGAAGGATGCCGAGGTGACCCGTGCGAGACTGGAACAAGAGGCCGCGCAGAATCAGACCGTGAACCGTTCCGAACAGCGGGAAGCCATTCCGCAGACAGAGCTTGGTTCCGCTACCGGCACCGGAGCCGATGTTGCCCGGTTCGCAACCGGATTCCAAGGCTACCCGTATGCGTCCGGCAGGAACACGCCATCCGGTTGGGATTGCAGCGGTTTCGTTCAATACGTGTATTCAAAGTTCGGTGTGAATCTGCCGCATTATTCTGGAGCTCAGGCGACGGTCGGAACCCCTGTTGCAAGCTTGTCGGAAGCACAGCCGGGTGATATCGTCGCGAACAATAACCATGCGGCGATTTACATAGGCAATGGCATGGTGATGAATGCTGTGACGTGATCCCTCCACCTGACCGCTTGCGCGGTCTGAGGTGGGGCTTCTCGTTCAAGACATCCAGCGATGCCAGTATCAGCGAGCTATCCCCGTGCGCCCCACGGTTCGCGACCTGTTGTTCTCATGCGGCTTGTTGCAGAGCCGTGAGCCTTTGCCCCTCATTTCGTATGTTGATCGCGGCGTTCACGTCCCGGTCATGCCAGACACCGCAGGCCGGACACGCCCATTCGCGGACGTTCAGGTCTTTCACGCCCTCAAATCGATGTCCGCAGTCGGAGCAGAGTTGGCTGGAGGCATACCATCGGCCGACTTTCACCTGTCGCTTGCCTTGGGATTCGAGCTTGTAGGCGAGGATGGTGCGGAACATGCCGAACCCGTTGTCCATCGTGCTTTTACCGAGGTTCAACGACCGGCTCATGGCCCGCATGTCCAGATCTTCGACGCACACGCAGTCATATTGGCCGGCCAGCCGGTTGGCGGTCTTATGCAGCCAATCCTTGCGCATGTCGCGGACGCGTTCATGGACGCGCGCGACCTTCGTTCTCTGCTTCGTGTAGTTGGTGGAGCCTTTGACCATATGGAACAGTCTGCGCTGCTCCAAAACCAGGCGTTCCTCCATCTTCCGGTAGAAACGCGGACATTCGGCACGCTCCCCGTCGCTGGACACGTAGAAGCCGTGCGAGGAATAGTCCAATCCAAGGAAGTTCACGGGAGTGACCTGTTCGGGCGCTTGGGTCTCGTACTCGAACAGGACGCTTGCCGTGAACCTGCCGCTGGCGGTCTGTTCCACGGTGACGCTTTTCAGTCTCCAATCGTCGGGGATGCGCTTGTGCTGCCGGACTCTTACCAAACCGACTTTAGGCAGTCTGAGATATCTGCCTCCGTTCTCGAATCGGATGTTGTTGTTGATGCAGTTCGTCGTGTAGGTCTTACGCGAGGAGTGCTTGCTCTTGTACTTCGGGAACCCGATCTTCGGGTTTTGGAAGAAATTCCGGTACGCTTTCGCGAGATTCTGCTGCGCGTTGCACAGGGCCATGCTGTCCACTTCACGCAGGAACGGGTAGTCCTTCTTGTACATGGCGGGTGTCGGCAATGGCTCACCGAGCTGTATATCGGGGTTGCCGAACCGGGACTGGTAGTATGCGTTCCGGCTTTCCAGCATGAGGTTGTACACCAACCTTGCGCAACCGATCGTCCGGATGATCCGCTGTTGCTGTTCTCCAGTCGGGTAGGCGCGGAATCTGACCGCCGTACGACGCTTCACCATCACGACGGCCTCCTCTCGCCTTGCTGTTCGATGTACTTGCGGATCACCTCGATAGGGGCCCCTCCGGTCGTAAGCAGGCAGAAACTACGGCTCCAGAAGTATTCTCTCCACAGCTGGCGTCGAATCTGCGGATACTCCTGTTTCAACAGGCGGCTGGACGCGCTTTTGTATGCGTTGATGAACTTCGACAACTCGGTTTTGGGTTGGGCTCGGAACAACACGTGGACATGATCCATGTCGTGATTCCATTCCTCGACCGTGATCCCGTACTTGGGAGCAATGTATTCAAAGATTCCACGCGCCCGAGCTGAGATTTCATCAGTGAACACTCGACGCCGGTATTTCACGACGAGGACAAGGTGATAATGCATGAGGAACACCGAATGATTATTCGACTCCAATTTCATTGCAATCACCTCGCTTCCTGTATCTACGACTGAATGATAGTATATCATAAGACAAAGCCAATTCCCCTCCCGCCTACGCTCCGCTTAGAGGCGGGAGAATCCTTGGCTCATTCGTTGAATCCGGGGATGGGCACGCAGATAACCGGGTTGAACGTGTTTTACGGTGGTTATTCGATTCGTCGCGTCCTTTAATCTTTTCGCGCTCATGGAGAGAGGCCGGTGTTCCGCTTGTTTTCGACGGACACCGGCCTCTTCGATACGCTACTTTCCCTAGAATCAGGATACGTTCATCAAATTTTGGCGTGGAGACTCCGTCCTTTAGGGCGGAGAGGAAACGCCCCACCATGTTTTCACATTCTATAGTGGTATAATGTGAGTATGTCCGATTCGCAGCAGTTCAAGCGGGCCTACAGGTTCCGCTTCTATCCGACGCCCGAGCAGGAGAACCTGTTGCGGCGTACGGTCGGCTGCTGCCGTCTCGTGTACAACAAGGCGTTGCACGAGCGTTCCACTGCCTGGATCAGGGAACAGCGCAAGGTGTCCTACAAGGACACGAGCGCGCTCCTGACCGGATGGAAGAAGACCGATGACCTGGACTTCCTTAACGAGGTCTCCTGCGTCCCGCTGCAGCAGACGCTCAGGCACCTACAGCGGGCTTATGCGAACTTCTTCAACCAGACCGGCGACTATCCGGTCTATAAGAGGAAGTCGCACGGGGGTTCCGCCGAATACACGAGGAGCGCGTTCAAATGGGACGGGCGCAGCCTCACACTGGCGAAGATGAACGAGCCGTTGGACATCCGCTGGTCGCGAACCCTGCCGCGCAAAGCCCAACCCAGCACCGTGACCGTATCCCTCGATGCGGCGGGACGCTGGCATGTCAGCATTCTTGTCGAGGAAGGCATATCCAAGCTCCGCAAAAAGAGCACCGCAGTCGGAATCGATTTGGGGGCCGACAGCTTCGCCATCCTATCCACCGGTGAGAAGATCGACAACCCACGCCACCGCAACCGTGACGCGAAACGACTCGCCAAAGCCCAGAAATCCTTGTCCCGTAAACAGAAAGGAAGCCGCAACTACGAGAAGGCAAGACTCAAGGTAGCCCGAATCCAGGCGCACACCAAAGACCGACGCACCGATTTCCTGCACAAGCTGTCCACGAGACTGATCCGCGAAAACCAAACGATCGTGCTCGAGGACCTGGCAGTCAAAAACATGAGCCGCAGGTGCAAGCCGAAACCCGATCCGGAGCATCCAGACCGGTACCTTCCCAATGGGCAATCCGCAAAAAGGGGATTGAACCGGAGCATCACCGACACCGGCTGGCGCGAGTTCCGCACCATGCTCGAATACAAGAGTATATGGTACGGGCGCACGCTCACCGTGATCGACCGCTGGTATCCCAGCAGCCAGATCTGCTCCACGTGCGGGGAAAACACCGGACACAAACCGTTGGACATACGCCAATGGGACTGCCCGCATTGCGGAACCCACCATGATCGCGACATCAACGCCGCCAGGAACATACTCGCCGCAGGACTTGCGGTGACCGTCTGCGGAGACGGGCGAAGCCGACGTGATAACGCCGGTTCCGCCCGTTAGTGAAACAGAAACTCCCTATTGCGAGATAGGGAATCTCCCGTCTTCAGGCGGGAGAGAAGTCAACGCACCGTTTCCGGAAAACATGGGGAAAATCGTGGCAAGCCACGGGCTGAGCCACGCCCATTGCGCGAACATGATGGTCATCCACATCATCAGCCAACTGATGGCTTTCAACGGAATCGGTCCGGTCTGAATACGCCACAACCAAGTGAACAGGCTCCAAGAACTCGGCAACGGTTTCCTGTCCTTACGCCAAACCAGCCAGCATACAGAGAAGAACAGTAGCCAGATCATACCGGATGCCACAGCGAAGAACCTATTGACCGGCATATGCTTGCTGACTTTCTGCACGGTCTCGCTGACGGTCGCATGAGCCTGCTTCACCACATTCGACTTATCCAGCACAAGCTCTTGAGGAATGCCGTCGGCGGTCTTGGCCCAGTATTTGAACCGGCCACGCACGATGAAACGTGCCGACAACGAGTCCTGCAAGTTCAATGAGTTCTTGCATGTGGTCAGGGTTATGATTCTCGCATCACCTTGATCGGATAACACGTTCACGTCTTCCGGTGTGGTCTGCCAACTGGATTGCATCTCGTACACGTACCAGTAGTCGGCGGTTTGGATGACGATGGCGTCACCTGTTTCCAGCCGGTCGGCCGGACCCATATCGCCGGGCGTACGATGTCCCGCATACGCGCTGTTGCCTTTCCCTCCCGGCATGACGGTGTTCTCATAATGTCCGAGACCGTAATTGTCGAGAACGGTAAGGTCTGTTCCTTGTTGGATGGCTCGTTTCCAATTGTCTCCGAACCGGGGAATGTACATCCATCCGAGCACCGCGCCGTGTTTTGGCACTGTTTCGATGGGCGGATCCCCTTCCTGCGCTTTGGCTATTCGCTGTTCGCCATTCGCAGTGGAGTCTTTCACTTCCTTGAACCCCTCATTTTTTGACAGTACCTGCTGGGTGTGTATCTGATCCATGCCGTTGCCAATGTAAATCCACCCCATGTGGAATCCGAGCAGTATCGCGGTCACTATCATCAATCCGCTCAACAGTTGCAGAATATGCCTGCTGGATGAGGTTTTGGGCTGCACCGGCAATGATCGTCTGCCGCGCGGCTGCTGTTGGCCGTCGGTATTCATCGGCGTGGTTTTCTGCGCTGTTTCTGCGGCTTCCTTTAACCGGTTTCGTTTGACGGCTGATACCGTGTGTCTTCCCATAGTTTATTCGTTCCTGCCTGTTATCGGATAAGTGCTGCCATGCAGCGTGTAGTAGGCATCCGCGATGTGTGCGCTGTCGCAGGGAACACCGTGATCATGAAGCCAGTCGAAAAGTTCGTCGGAATCGCATGGTGTTTGCGCCACAAGCCTAGGAATCGGCCTGTACCCTTTTGGAGTCGCGAACTCGTATTCCACGCCGGATGGTTCATGCGAGCCGGTGAATTGGATTCTCAGATCGGCTTGCACGGTGATGCCGGTTTCCTCGCATAGTCTGACCGCATTCTCCATGTCGCCTATCTCAAAACGGTTGAGAATGCTTTCGGCTATCTGCCGTTCCATCGTATATTCACGGTCATCCGTGTCAATACATGAGGCCAACAGTGCGCTTCTCTTCCGCTTGTCAGGAAGTCGTATCATGTCGGCGAGCTTGGACTCTTCCAGATGTGTGTGGAAAGCCAGCAGGTTGACTGCCAGTTCGGAGTCGTTGTTGGAGAAAACGATTCGGACGTTTTCCAACTGGTTTGGGGCGAGCCAGTCCAATGCTTTGAGTGGGCTCACTCCCCTGCCTCCTCGTTATTGGTGAGGTTGGCGGAACGCTCCCATCCTGAGTAGATATGCATGATGAGCAGGCATGCGGATAGGGGAAATGTGATGGACAGGATTGCCATGAGGAGTCCTGTGGTATGCCACATGAATATTCCACTGATCAGACATAGAGAGATGAGCGTCATGTTGGCGTTTTGGGTGAAGGTGTTGTTGTGCATGGTTTCCTCTTCAAATGTTTTTTATGTGGACATATTCAGTATAACATATTTAATTCTGGCGTCAAACCAAAAAAAATGGTTCCCGACCCTCAGAGAAGAGCCGGGAACCGGTGTCCACATAAAAAAATCTTCAAAAGGAAAGTGCAAAAAACACAACCTAAAAAATCTTTTTTTATGGCATCCGAAGATGCACTGATTACTGTAAATGCCATACTGGACAGTCTCAAATAACGACTATTCGCCATCCATATACAGCTCCTCGTCGGCCACGTCATCACTGCCCTCATCCACAACCACTCCATCAACATCACGATGCTCGTCGAACCAATCCTTGGCCGTCTCGACATCCATGCCTTCCGGAGCGGAAAACCGCACATACTGGCGGGTGGTCAACAGAACAGTGACACCATAAACACGGTTCTCCGGCTCCTCCACGATATTGTCGTCGATATGGGTTTGCAGCCAGAACGGGAACGTGCCGCGATCTTCGGGCTGGTTCTCATTCTCCTGTTCGGCCCAGAGTTCGGCCAGTTCAATCAGTGTGGTGTCGTTGCCGTCGTACTTCCAGCCGTCGTTTGGATAGTTGTGGAGCTGTTCGACATTGCGGACTTCGCGGAGGATGTCGTTGCAGGTGATGTCGTCTTCGTGCATGTAGGTGCGTTCCATTTTTCTTGTTTCCTTTTCCTGTTTCTTCTATTGATCGTAAGTATTTACTTATTTTATGTGGACATACCCAGTATAGCATATATCTTGAAAAATCAATATCATAAACACAGCACCCCAATGAAGGAAACCCATGCCAACCAACCAATCAGAACAAGCAAGACAACGCCACCGCAACATCGACGGAACATTCGCAAAAGAGCTGGACGATACCGGATTCCCCGGCTCCGACACCCTTTCAAAATATGAACAGAAACACCTCCAAGAACAAGAGAAAACAACCCAATCCCCCACTCACGCCGACGATATAACGCCCATATCACTGCCAGAAGGTTGGGCCGAACAACCAGCCAGCCACAATGGAGTCATCAACGGTTACGGGAATTCCTCAAGCACCATAAGGCGATTCAACGGGCCGGACGGCAGCAGCCTGACCGTAGAACACAAGGCCGGTTACGAAAAAGACTACGGAGAATACGACGAGCAGTACGTCACCTATCAAGCCGGGCCGGTAACAATCAAACGCATTCTTCCACCGATAAGCCAAACAGATGTCAACGAACTGGTTCGCACCGGCGAACGACTCGAACAATATCGGGCAATGCTCAACAATCAGCCGGAATCTGAGTATGCGGCACCGGTCATCGGCTTGGAGGCTTCAACCTCGGAAACCGGCTTCACCTGCATACGCCCCGAATATGGGGAACCACCAAAGGAACCATATCTGCCATGGAACCGCAATGCCTGGCTGCGGGCACGCGAAGCGGAAAGCCAAGCCAGAGTGGACGGGTTGGTGGATATTCCTCCGCTTTGGGACAGTGATGGGCAGACTCCCGACAGCCAGTAAGACAGGAACGACAATCAACCGCGAATAGTGCGACAAACAATCTCCGGAATCCTACCCACGCGAAAAAAGGAATAATTATGGTTGATCAAAAGAAATCCGCACAAGCCAAACAGCAGCTCCGCAACTCCGACGGCACGTATGCCAATGAAGGAAAATCCAGTGGAATGCCGACCGGTGATATTCTCAACCGGTTCGCACAGCATAGCCAGCCCAATACTGGCGGAGCACCCGTCGAAACCTATGAGCAAGGCGAGAAACGTATGCGGGAGCTGGATCAGAAGCTTATTGACATTGCCAGCAAGGAGTATCAGGAACGCAAGTTCGGTCCAAACGATGAAGGGTACCGAGTGGAATCCGGACTATATGTCAGCCGCGAGGAGTTCGAGAAGCTGCCAGAATTGGATCGTGACCGGTATATCGCATGGGGCAACGATTACATGGATGGCAACGAAGATGCTTGGAACGACCCACAGCAAATGTCCGAACTTGCCAGTGAAGCCGCCGAAGATGGTGATGCCGAAGTGTATCTGACGGAGCCGGAACTCACCTACACGGATGACATGGACTATTCGTTCGGCGAATATTTGGAATCCAAAGGCTGCAACCCGCAGTCAGCGGAGGAAGGCGCCAACATGGCTCTCCAAGGCCACCCTGATTTGGAATTGACCGGTGCCACGTATCCACAAGTGTGGCCAACCGACACTGATAACAATCATCGACGTGCGAAACTCTTCTATCTAGGTGGAAGCAAAGGGTGGCGCGTCACCTTCTCAGACGGTCGCGGCGACGTGAACAAAACCGTCATCGACTACCAGAAAAGCGATACGGGCAGCGACTACTACGATCAGACCAACACCGCACGAGAAGCATTCAAGACCGCATTCGACTGGGTTGAAGGCGGAAACAAAAAGAAGCGTTAACGAGGCTTGAAGTCGAACTCGCCGTTAGGTTTACGAGGCTGTTCCTTGATACCTAACGGCATTTTTGGTACGTTGAGTTTTAGGATGGTGGGCATCATCAGAATATCGGAAATCGCTCTTAAAGCCTGTTGGTTGTCAGGGTCGAACTCTTCCACCAGCTTTTTCAGCTCGAACGTTTGCCTTGCGATGGAAGAAGCTTCGTCCTGTGTTAGATTCCTATGTGCAGATGCACTCCAAGTTGACGCAAACAGACTGCCGGAATCACCCAAATAGTAGGGGTCTCCATCTCTTCCGATTACCATAAATTGATCGATGGCATTGCATTCCGCTAAAGCGTGAACCTCCCCGACCTTACGGTCGGGGCTTCCGTGCTTTCCGCAGAGATGATTGCTTCCGGCATGGCTACATGACCTTATACGGGGTCACGCCCCGGTTCCGGGGATTACTCCATGCTCACGTCGTTCTTCCGGTTGGAAGATTGGCGTGGCCCGGAGATATTTGACATGAACCGTTTTGTTCGTGTCCATCGGCTGGTAGGAGCCGTTTTTCGCGCGAATCAGAATGTTGATTGCGCCCACCGCGTCACGGTTGCAGGTGAAACCGCAGTTGCGGCAGTGGTATCCACGCCCATTGGGGTGGTTGCGTGTTTGGCACGCGGGGCAGGTCTTGGATGACCAGGATTCGTCGATATGCTCGATTGTCATGCCGGTCTTATGGGCAAGCAGACTCTCCTGCCGTCCACGGGACCATTGCGACAGGCGTCTGCGCTGGTCCTTCCGGTTCCCGACGCGGCGGGTCTCGTCTTTGCGGGTGTTTTGTTCGATGCCGCGAACATCCCCGGCTACGATTCGCCCCGCATCGTGCTCCTGAAGGAAGTCGGAGACCTTGCGGGTGGTCTGATGGTCGGCGTTACGCAGGGCGTCGGCGGTTTTCGATTCGATTCGCCTGCGTTTCGCGTCGAGTTTGCGCCACCGTTTCGACCCTTTGACGCAACGGGACAGTTTCTCCTGAAGGCTGGCGATTCTTGTGTTGCGGTAATGTTTGACGGCTCTCGCGTGGCGTCCGTTGACGACCAGTATTTCGTAGGCGTCATCGGTTTCGACGGCGACGGCCATCGGATTGATGATGCCCTCGTCGATGGCGGCGACGTTGCTCGGGTCGCCTTGCGGCGGTCGTCCTGTGGGAACGCTGGCATGAAGGCTCCATTGGCGTTTGTTGCGGTCCCAGCACAGGCGCATGGCTCCCCACCGTTCGACCGGTACGGGAGCGTTCGTTTTCGGGTCGGAGATGTTCGGCATGCGTACAAGTATTCGCTTATGGTTTCTGCCGAAGCTCAATGCGATATGTTTGCCATCGTTGGTGGGACGCCATCCGTATCCTGCGGTGAAGTCCAATGGACGATAGTTCTTCGCCCTGTGCGGGGCGTGTGCGTCCATATTGCCTTGGCGACGGTTCTCCCTGTAAGTCGCTACCGCGTCGTTCATTCCGTCCAACACGCCTTGAATGGTGTGCGCGTGCAGTCCGTCGCGCAGGTCGGGTTGTTTCTCGTACAGGCGATGCCGAAGTTCCTTGTCGGATGGGTCACTCCCATGTTCGTCCCAATATGCGCGGGTTTCGGTTAACAGGAAGTTCCATAGCAATGCGGCCTTGTGGCACGCCTCATGCGCCCTGCGGTGGTCGGCACCGGACAGGCGGACGGGTATGACGGCGACCCGCCACGTCTCGTCGTCCTGTGTTCTGGTGCTGCGTCTCATATACCCCACTATATCACATGGTCTATAATTATGGTTATGACTGAAAACACTCATGATTGGCGTACCGGCAGACATGTGGTCTACGAATTGCATGCGCATATCGTGTTCGTTACGAAATACCGGCGCAAAGTGATGACCCCACGGGTCACAAAACTCTTGGAGGACACGTTCCGAGAGGTCTGCGAACGTTTCGAATGCGAATTGGAGGAGTTCGAGGCCGACAATGACCACGCCCACCTGCTCGTCGCCTATCCACCGAAAACGCAACTCAGCACGCTCGTGATGAGCCTTAAGACCAACGGCAGCAAACGCGTCCGAGAACAGGACTGGCCCGAGGTCAGACAAGCGTTATGGGGAGACCACTTCTGGTCGCCAAGCTACTGCGTCGTCAGCTGCGGCGGCGCACCTCTGGAAATCGTGAGGAAATACATACGCGACCAGCAGAAACCGAATCGCAAATACCGAAGAAAAACAAATGGGTGACGGCCTAGACCCCTCCCTTACGGAAGGGGATTGCGGCCTAAAATCCGTTCAAGCAGCTTCATATAATCCGGGTGGTATCGACGATAATCATCCGGATTGATATAAATCAAATTTTCGTCTTGAATCAGTTCCCTTACATGTCGCACTGCACGAGTTTTACCGGCACCAGGCTGAGCTCCTATGAAAATGGACGAAGGAGAATCGGAGCTCTTCGCATTTCTAAAAACCCTTGGGCATATCTCCTCCTCCCAAATACGCAGTCGCTCCTCTGTATGTAGTTTCGTCATGCCCTTTCTTTCAATTCGCGCAGACGATTGTCCCATGCTTTTTTGCAAGCGATTTGTGCGTCTCGATCATCGGATTTCACACTGTCTCGTTTGTCGAGCATGTCATATTCCTCTTGCATGAGGCTTTTCAGCAAATCAAGTTTGCCCTCGTTCCTTGCTTTACGTTCCTGCTCGATTAGGGCTCCACCAAGCTCGGAACCGGATTCGTAGAACAGATCGTAGAGCACTGACGAATCAAGCTGCTCCAGGTCGAGTGGGTTGTTCATTGTGTATTCCTTTCATCATCTGTTATAATTGTACCACAAACTGTAGTACGGTCAAGAAAGAGGCAGAAATGACAAAGGACGAACTCCCCTCCACCATGTCAACAGGAAGACCCTACTCGGAAAACAGAAGTGAGCCTTCGGTCATGATGCAATTTAGAGTACCTAAATCGTGGAAAAGGCTTATTCAGGAAGACGCTTCCCAACAAGGAATGAACCTATCCGAATACATCAGATTTTGCCTCAACGAAAAACACCATCAGATTAAGCGCAGGGATTCCTAGAACGAGCGTGCCATAGTGTCCGATTTTCCGCACGCCCGGCGCACATCCGCCACATCTTCGGGCGTGATCGTCCACACGCAGGCCTGTATCCACCGGTCCGGCAGCCGTTCCGGATCCACTATCGCGTTCTCCCGATACTGGACCGCCTTCACGTCGGCCGGATCGTCCCAATGCTCGTCCAGCCACCGGTCGTATTCGACGGGAGGCCACCTGCCGGCATCCAATGGGGCGCACGGCCAATGGTCGATGATGCAATGGTATTGATCGAAATCCGTGCAGAGCACGCGGCTTTCATCAACGCGCAGGTGCAGGAGCTCCAACCCGTCATACTGGTTGCGGAAGCCCGGATACCGTCGGTCGGGGCGCGTATGCGCCCTGCCCTTCGAATCGACCCAGCGCGCCCACGCCCACAACGGGGCTGCGTCCGGGTCCGGACACGGCATGCCCTGGTGCTCCATTTCGCCCATCATCCACCGGTAGGCGGGCGAAATCGCGTTCCACCAGTCGGTGTCGCCGTCGTCGGCGACGGCCTGCCGGCGTGCCGCCGACCATGAGGGCGTGTACGAGCCGAACCGGTCGAAA
>ERZ1031746.103-NODE-103-length-35449-cov-5.769481_pt1 | contig 35449 bp, 17 predicted proteins | sample MGYA00518171_ERZ1031746 | MGnify/ENA primary metagenome ERZ1031746 (study PRJEB33719, sample SAMN04261238) | wastewater metagenome | biome: rural village; feature: human; material: feces | host: Homo sapiens | place: El Salvador | collected 2013-01-07 ...
TTAACAAACAACCATTTTGCTAATGGCATATTTTCTTCGTTCCATTCCATATTCTACCCTCTGATTACATTACAAGCAAAAAAGCCACAAACCCCGTCCCTAAAGGTCTTCCTTACTAACGTTCTTTAATTTCTTCCTGTTTTTTATCAATATCCTTTTCAACATTTAAAAAACTCAATAAAACCACTAGTATTACTGCTGTGATTACTTCAAGACCTACATATCCAAATGTAATAACATTTTTAACGGCTTCATTTTGAATTGCAGCTACCGTCACACCATTTACAAGCTCAGGTGCCACATAACCATTTCTTGCCAACAGTCCGTTAAATAATCCTGTACAGACACCTGCCATTGCTATTGCAATAATGTTGTAGACAGACATCGCCAGTCCATCACTTCGAAATCCCGTCTTCCATTCCATATGATCCAGAACATCTGCAAACAGTGCCATAAATACATAAGAGCAAGGAAGTCCGCCGATATTTTTAATAAGCTGTCCAATCAGCATAATTGTCATATTCGTCGGATGCATCCAACAGATCATGCCACCTGCTGCATATAAAATAAATCCGGCTAAGGTCACATTTCTTTTTCCGAATCTTCTTGCAAGAGGCCACACTGCAAAAATACCGATTCCCATTGGAAGTCCTCCTATAACAGAAATCATTGTCTGCGTAAATCCATCATTGTAGCAGCCATGGACGTGCTTTGCCTTCCGAAGTATGCGTATGGTCTATTGCATACCCAATAGTAACATTTGTAATCGCATCCAGAATCTTAGAAATAATAGGAAAAATCACAAGAAATGCTCCGCCCCATACTTTTGTCAGTTTCAAGACATCCGTGTAATACACATTTAAATAAGTTCCCAATACCGCGTTTAACAATAACGCGCCCGTAGGGCCGATCAAATATCCTAACCATTTTTCAGCTTTTCCAGATTCTATCATTACGCTCCTTATATTTCTTTTATAATCGTATCTTTTTTAATATAATCGTACTGTATTTGAAATTCCAAATAGATCTGGACTCTAACAATGGTACAAGCTATATAATCCGACTGAAGGAGAATGGTATTCTCCGCAACAAAGCATTTTATCTTGTGAATAAACTTAATGACTGTAAATGAAATCGAGACGTTTTTATATTAACATCTCCTGCTCGATCTCCATCTTATTTTCCAATATGCACTGTTTCAACGCTTCCAATTTACCGGCATTTAATGCCTCTAACTTTTTCTGCTTTCCGCTGCTTAGCTTAATTCCTTTTCCATTTTCCAACGCTGCCTTATAAGAAGGAGCGTCCATCTTCCATGGCATCAGATTTGGGAAAATATTTTTCTCATTGTATAAAAAGATCTGTATTCCACCGTAATCCATATCTCCCCAATGATAATACTGGATTTCTTCCGGTGCTGTCTTCATTAACATTTGCAAAAAACGAACTTCTTTGGGCGAAAAGTAGCCATGACAAAAGATATATAAAACTTTTGGATCATATTCCATGCTTTCGTAATTCGCTTTATTCTCAATCACAATGATTTTTTCAACACCATTTCGTAAAGTTGGAATAGCATGCTCTAATGTCTGTGCATTAATTACTGTTCCATAATAATTCGAAGAAGTGTCAATTTTCTCCTCGCTCGCTATGCCATTTTGATCTGTCAGACAATACTCCACAGCACCTTTCCATTCTAATGTCTGAGAATAACTCAATATTCCATGTACTGCCAGTATCTCATCATCTGACATGCCCTCTTCATATTGCGGAGAGTATTTCAAAGCTTCGATAACTGCACCTTGATAAATACGTTCGAAAACTTTAGATGGTGTGATATCATTTTTCTTTTCAAATACTTTGGAGCTGAACACACGCTTCCATTCCGGTTCTTTCAGAGCAGCTAATGCTTTCAGGCATTTAAGAAATTCTTCATCCTCCGCTTTGGATAACTCTTTTGTATTTCCTTTATTCAGCTGTTCTAACACATGATCGCAATAAGCGCACAGACAGCTTTCAGATACATCCACCTGCAGTTTGCATATTCTTGAAATTGCCTGTAACTGACGCTCTCTTGGATCCATGATTCCAATCAGCTCACATAATCTTGGAATCACTTCTACCCGATAATCAATCCTCGTAATATCTGTATTCATTTCTCTCCAGTCAAAATACAGATACTCTTCTCCACCCAATGCTGGGATCCGTTCCAGAACTTTTGCCTGTCTGACCAGTTCCTCTCTGCCACCTACTGTTTTCAAAAGATCTCCATCCACCTTTGGGTGCTTCATTCCTGAGAGATTTCCTATGCGATAGTCCTTTGTATTCGTCTTATCGATCAGCCATTTTGCCAACGGCAGATTCTTTTCATTCAATTCCATATTTTATCCTTCGATTTTCATCATGACCTTGCATTTCTTTTTATAGCATGCGATGCCATACTTTATAATCTTGTGAATGCCTTCCTGTTCCAAAGATTCTGTATATCTGACATCTGTGATCTGCTGAAGTGCATTTTCACATTCTTTTTCCATATTCCCGTCAGATGCATATTTCACCTCTATGACAATTCCAACATCTTCATCTTCGATACGAATCAAAATATCACCAAAGCCATCTCCTGATTCCCTGTTTGACATGACAGACCAGTTTTCTTTGAATCCGAGAATTCCAAGAAGTAATCCGTGATAGAAGTTCTCTTTCGTTGGTTTTTTCACAAAAGTATCTCTGATACTGACTGTTTTCCTCATATAGTCTGTGAAAATACTTTCGACTTTTTCCGGATTTTGTTTTAATAATGCCTCACAAAACTCACCAACAGTTTTCCCGTCCTCTTTAATGCTTTCTTTAAACATCTTTAAGATATGATTCGTAATGATATTTCGTATCTCACGGTTTGGAATCACCAGATTGTATCTGTCCCCATTCGGTTCACCTCTCTGTGTCAGATATCCTGTCATGAAGAGTGTACTCCACAGATTATCAATAGAAGAATACAATTCCTTATAGGTCAGTTCTGGATTGATTTCTTTCTGCACAATTCCGCCGTTCACCAATTGTTCCAATTCCATTTTTGTCAGCTTATGTGGCTCATTTACGCTTTCAATAAAATGACTGATCACACTATTCCCACTGGTATTCGCCCAATAATTCTTCGGTGCAAGCTTGGGATCTGTCCGATGATCACTACAGAAATTAATGACATCCCACGGACAATAAACTTCTACATCCCCAAATCGATAACCATCGTACCATGATTTTACTGTATCATAATATTCTTCCCGCCCATAATACTCAAGGAGTTCTCTTACTTCACTGTCTGTAAATCCAAAGCTCTCATCAAAGCTTTTATCTGTAATTGAATAAATTTTGAAATTATTAAGCCCTGTAAAAATACTTTCTTTTGCAACTCTGAGACAGCCCGTTAAAATTGCAAATTTCATACTCTTATTCGTTTTCAATCCATTCTCAAACAAGTTACGGATCAGTAGTACCATCTCATCATAGTAGCCATTTTCATTTGCTTTTGCCAGTGGAACATCATATTCATCAATGAGCACAATCACCTTTTTCTCGTAATGCTTCTCCAATAATTCTGTGAGTTCCCTGATACTATATACCAATGAATCATTTGACATTTCTTTTTTCTTTAATTGGTTTAATAGCTCCTGTTCTGTCTCATCAAGTTTTGTACTCTCGGAAAGAAATGACAATCTGCGTGCTTCCTCGTTGATTGTTTTAACCAGAAATCCTCGTGCTTCCTCATAAGTTGTACCATTAATACCTTTTAGACTAATAGAAACCACTGGATATTTTCCCTGATATTCTTCACACAATTTAAGATTCTTTGATATCTCTAATCCATCAAATAATGTCTTCTCACTTCCTATTTCAAAGAAATGCTGAAACATACTCATATTCAGAGATTTTCCAAAACGTCTTGGACGTGTAAAAAGATTTACTTCTCCCCATTGTGCAAGCAACTGCTCGATCAATTTTGTCTTATCTACATAATAAAAATCTTCCTGTCGAATCTTTTCAAAATCTTCAATTCCAATTGGAAGTTTCTTTAATTCGGTCATTTGCATCCCCCTTTCAACCTAAAAACAGGATTCATGCTATCGTTGTTTTTAATGATAGCATGAATCCTGTTTTCTGCCAAGTAAGGATGCTGGAGAATTGTGACATGTGACACTTAGCGGTTGCTGTTCACACTATGTGTGTCCAGTTATACATCTCGCCATTTTAAAGCGTAGTCCTTCCTTATTCATTTCCCTCAACCATATCCAGATAATCACCTTTATCAATGTGCATCATAGATACCTGATTCTGATGTCTTCGGAAACCGTATACACAGTCTACATTTCGAATCAACGACTGCAGACGTTCATCCGGTACACATACGATCAGCTGCAGCTCCAGCTCTCTTGCGTAGTGCAGACACACCTCACTTCGCTCCTTATCCATCTTGGAAAATGCTTCATCAAGAAGCACCAGACGGATCTTAGAATCACGATTTGTCTGCTGCATATAGAGCATCGCAAAGCCTGCAAGCAGTGCGACATATTTCGGGTTCTGTCCCTCTCCTCCGGAGTCACGGCCTGCCATATCATCGACTGCATTTTTGCGGATATTTCCATTCTCATCTTCCACCTTTTCATACATACTGAAAGTCAGATAATTACGATAATCCACATACTGTTCCATCTGCTGACGATACTGGCTTAAGGATCTTGCATCTTCCTCCTTAGGAGGCATGAACTTCTCAGTCAGACGCTTGATATCTTCTTCATACTTCTGATAGAACTCATCCTCACCAAGACTTAACTGACCTTCAAATCCGTAGTCATCGAACACTTTACTGTCTAGTTCAGGTGCTGTAAGCATCTCATAGAACTGTCCATTTTCATTCTGAGCCGGTATGATATCAATCTGGTAGATACTGTCTGAGAACTTGATCTTCGCAAGCAGACGGTTGATCTCTTTTTTATGTCTGTAAGCTGCCTTGATTTCACCATGAATGGAAGCAATCACATTTTCACGCAATGTATAGTAAACCAGATTATACTGCTTATCGAATTCTTCCTTGTACTTCGGTTCGAAATCTTTCCTGCACTGATTCAGCACTTTGTCATACGCATCATTTTCATGTTCTATTCCTGTAAAACCATAGGCCGGATAAGCATTATTGAACTTATTTCTACTTCTTTGCAGTTCTTCTCTCTCCGTCTCTTCCAACGTTTCCAAAGCATCCTTTTCTTTTGTCTTGTCTCTCTTATAAGCTGCTTCGCTCTGTACTTTTAACGCATCTGTTACTTCATTCTGAAGCTGTTCGTTGACAACAAATCCCTCTGTCAGGAAGTTTATCTTTTCTGAAAATGATTTGATATTACTCTCGATTTGTCCCTGTGTCTTCGCATACTGTACTACTTCACTTTGAATGCTATCAAGAATCTCTGCATTTTTCTTAAGCAACTCCAGTAATTCCTGCTTTTTCTTCTTCAGTTCGACTGTCCGGTCGCCTCGTTTCAATTCTTCTACTTCCAGACGTAATTTTTCCTGTTTCTCGTAATAATCCTGAAGCTGTTCCGCTGCTTTTGAAAGATGTAAGATCTGTTCTGTGCTCTGGTTCAGACACTCGAATTTCTGTGCTGCACGCAGTGCCATCTCAACACGGCAGTCCTCTTCCACTTCCTGTTTCAGCTTCGCTGCTTCTTCTTCCAACTCAAGAAGTTTCGCCTTTGAGACTTTCGTTCCGATGCAGGCATATTTCTCATAATCATTCTTTCTTAAATGTCTGAAAATGTAATTGCTGTAGGAATAACAGTCCTTTGTGACACCATCTCTCGTCTCATGAAGTTCTTCCACCGTCTCACATTTCTTAATGCGGCCTAAGTATCGCTTCAGACAAGTATCTACATAAGCTTCCTCTGCGCGCACACACTCGTACAGTGTATTCTCGTCTGCCTTCGGCTTGTCTCTCACGATTGCCGCAGTATCCATGAGTTCGACATCCTCGATTCCCTTCATCTGCTTCATTTTGCGAAATGCTTTCGCAGCATCTAACGTATATTCAGGTGCTGTCACCAGACTGTGTTTCACACGTCCCATACGTCCTTCGATTGCATTTTTCCACTCTTCATCCGTAATATCAAACAAGTCCGCAAAGATATTTACATGGATCGTTCTTCCATACTGAGTACTAAGTATATTCTGTAATTCCTGTCTTGCACGCTTCAATTCCGCACGATATGGTTTTCTGTCGTTTTTGAGGTCTTCTACCATCTCCCGCTTCTCTTGAAGTTCTTTCTGATTCTCACGAATTCTTTCGCGGACATCACCTAATTCTGTATTGATGTTGTCGAGTGCATCACTTAAATATTGCTTTAGCTTTTCAATCAAATCTTCACTCACAACACCATCTCGGATATCATCAATTCTATGCAGCGCCTGATTGCTCACATAAGCACTGACTTCATCGTCTTCCTCCCAGGCGGAAAGACCTTTTACAATATCTCTCCATTGTTCTGAATTCGTTGCCAGGAGCTGGATCGTATTTTCAATCTCCTTTAGCTCCTTCTCTTTCTGTCCATAATCGCTGGCTTTGAGTTCTGCCTCGACTTCTACCTGCTCTTTCGTATAAGCATCTTTCTCTGCCAAATAAGATTTTCTCTTTTCTTCTTTTTCCTCAATCTTCTTGAGAATATCCTGCAGATCATCCTCTTTCGATTGCAAATGTGCCTTACAATTTTCTATTTCAATATATTTTAAGATCTGTTCCACATAGATCTTATCAGCTCTTGCTTTCTGCAAAGCTAGATTATGCTGACTGATCTCGTCAAGCATTTTAATTCTCTGCTCCAGATCTTCTACGCGTTCCTTGATCTCACGGTAAGCGCCAAGCTGATCACTGATTGTTGCAACTGTGTCTTCCTTGCTCTTTGGGAACATATAATCTTTGATAAACTGTCCCGTTCCGTTCGTCATACGAAGTGCAATCGCGCTTTTCTCCATTGTCATCATACGGCCCGGCTCTACATAACCAAAGATTGCATCATAAACCGTTTTCAAATACGCTTCTTTCGATGGATATACACGGTTCACATCTCCGCGACCTCTGTTGTCAGCTGATTCTATCCTTGCTTCTACCAATTTTTTAAGTTTCGCGATTGTATACGGGACACCTTCTTCTGTCAAATATTCATCCTCCGGAATCTTTCCGGAATGACTGAAGAAACAATATTTCCTGATGTCTGTATCTGCCTTTCCAACCTCAAATGAAACACCAATACAAGTATGTGTATTCTTTCCTGTATCCTTAATCTCCAAGACGATCTGAGAACAGAAGTCCTGGTCTTCTCGGTTAAAGGAACCGTCTTTCTGCGCTCCTCTAAGATAACTTAAAACACTACGCCTGTTCTTCGCGTCATCTGCCGCTTTATTCAAGAATGTGGAAGATATACTTCCATATAAAACAACCTGGATCGCATCCATAACAGTAGACTTACCAGATCCACTTTTCCCACTGAAAAGATTCACATACTCATGGAATTCCATCACTTTGTGACTGATACCGCCCCAGTTATTCATTAACATTCTAGTAAATATTTTCTTCGACTGTTTCTCTTTCATCTTCCACACCTCCCTCTGCTTCTTCCTGGATTTCCTGTTCAGAAACTTCTTCTGTAATCTCTTCCTCTGCGTACTGATCTTCCTGATATTCTTTGATCAACGCAGTAATATCCATACTTCCACAATATAGATTGATCGTGCTGTAGATATAAATCGGAGTCTCATCCTCAACATTCTGGATTGCTCCTGGCACTTCAATGATCTGATGCTTACTCATCACATAGAAAGCTTCTTTCCACTCACCCATCGTAAGCTTATAATTAATCAGATTCGTATTCTTTCCATATTCACGAATCTCCGCCAGATTCGTCACTGTAGCTTTCAAGCCTTCTCCTAAAATCTTATCTCTGTAAATTAATTTAACAAGTAAGATTACTTTTGTAACGGTGGCATTTATCTTTTCTATCGCGATTCCATCTCCATGTAAACGGTAAATGTGTTCCTGTGGGTCATGCACTAATTCACAGCTTAAAACAGACAGATAGTCTTCAATAAACTTTCTGTGTCTTGTACAGATCTCATAATGCAGATTGTCTCTTGGAACAAGTGTTACAGGATCATATTTCATCTGTAAAATACATGTCTGTCTGAATAATGCAGCAATTGTTTTCTTCAGGTTATCAGCTTCTGTCACTGACAATTCTTCCATATAATTAACCATCTGATTCTACTCCCTCTATCGTAAGTTTTGAAAATCGGAAACCAGCCTCATTCTCCATCTCCTGCGCCACTTCAATCTGTGCCTTACTGTCCGCAGATTCTGTTGCATGCTGCCATACCATAAATAACTTTTCCAAATCTTCTATTGATTTTACAGTATCTTTTGTCACTGTGAATTTTCCATTCTGTTCATTTTTCTTTCGGAAATCTCTGATCTCTTTCTGCGTATACAGTGGTTCCAGGACAAATTCTGTCATATTCTCTTCCTGTGATTTCTCAGGTGTTACCGCCTGTGGAGTGAACTTTTCCTTCTGATTTTCACGTCTTTGATACAGACTCTTCTCTGTCATAATCTTATATGGCTCCGAAAACCTAAGTTTTGAAGACAACTTATCCAGAATCTCTTCCGACTTGCCACTTTCATTGATCAGATTAATCAGTGCGACTGTCTGATCTTCTTCCATTACACCTTCCATCATAATGTACCGGATTCTTGCTGCGGCACGGCTTGCAAATACTGTCTTTTGTTCAATCAGCTTATTATATCTTCGCTCAATCGCATCAAACTCTCTCGAAATCTTATAGAGCATATCTGTCGCCTCTTCACAGATCTCGATCATTCTTCGCAGACGATAAGATTTCCTCGTATTTTCCTCTTCGCTTAAGAGTTCTGTTTCAAATGAGTATTTTCTTGCTTCTGTCTTTTCCAGATTTTCTTCGATCAACTCTTTTACAGCTTCTTTGTATCGATAAAAGCTGTCTGTTGTAGTCAATATCGCATATTTTTTGCTATCACTGTTATTGATCTCTTTCACAAGTACTTCCTGGATTCCTCGGAAACTTCTCTGCTTTGACAGTTCATCGAAATAACCTCGCATTCCCTCCTGCATGTTCGCGAGCATCTGCAGAAGTGCTCTTGATGTATGAAGCGCACTTTTTAAAATCTCATTATTCTTCTCTTTGTCTAAACTGTAGGTATAGAGATGACTGTATACCGTAAGCACACTCTCTCGCTCCTTACCGTCATTTTCACTGTATAATTTCTGAAATAATTCTACAAACAGCTGACTGTATTCCGGAAATGAAACGACATAACTATTCAACGTTTCATCATAATCCCTTCTAAGCCATCCCCAGTCTTCAAAATGCTTCAGACTGACTGATGCCATGTTGGCTCTGGTGATCAGTTCTCCTTCCTCATCGACTCTTGCCTCACTCCAGTCCAGTGCCATCTTCGCCAGTCGTTCATTCATGATCATCTGACACTCTCGTTCCGTAAGCCCGAGAAGAGAATAAGACTGACTGCTCTCCTCATAAAGCGCTACCAGAAACTGCATATAGAATTCCATATATTTACTTCCAAATATTTTATATAAATCCTTTGGAACTTTTTCGACCAGTTTCATGTTTTTTCTTATGTCTCCTTTTTATTCCTATTAAAGTTTCTTTTACATCTTTTTCATTTCTTATAACATCTTCTCTGCTTCAAAAAACTGAGAAAAATGTGCAATGACCGGACATTTTCCCTTCTCTGTCTGAAGCCACTCGATCTCATTCACATTTTCTTTCGGCCGATACAAGATCACCGGCATTCCTATATTCTGTGCTCCTGTCACATCATGTGCGATGCTGTCTCCGATAAAGATACTTTCTTCCACCATCACTCCTGCTTTTTCAACACAGAGATCAAAAAGTTTTCGATGCGGTTTTTCCTCGCCAGCCTCTTCACTTGTCACAATTCCATCAATATACTTACCTAATCCAAGCTTTAATATCTTCCGATACTGGACGTCTGAAGTCATATTGGATCCTATACCGATATAAATGCCTCGCTGTTTCAATTCTTTCATCAACTCTTCAATTCCAGGAGATGGAATAATCTGATCGATCAATGTATCCCAGTACAGATTATACATCTCATACGCATATGGGAAAACTGGCTTTCCAAGTGTCTCCAGCATACACTGAAATCTCACCAGGCGATTATGGTTCACCGCATAATCTCTTCCGGCTCTGTCATCTGCCTTCACTCTCGCTTCGGCAACATATTTCTCCAAGTCTTCTTTTGCTATACCTAAGTTCTCATATGCCCATTCTTTCATCACCGGCATCGTATTATTATGTGCTCCAATATAATCATAAATGGTGTCATCTATATCAAAAAATACTGCTTTTGTCATCCCAATGTCTCCTGTTTTTTTTGCTACTGTCTTGATTGATGTTTTGCATCTTCTGTGCCTTGCATTCAAGAATGCCTCTGCATTCTTGCTGCGAGATGCGCGTCATGCAATGCATGACATACTTCTTCTGCGCATCTCTGCAATCCTGCCGGAGGCTATATCAGATGGGAGTCATCTCACATCTGATATACCCTGGCACATTTTGCCTCATTTCATTATAACATGTTTTCATCAAAGAAAAAGAGTTTCGCAAATGACTTTTCCTCTCCATCTGCGAAACTCTTAATATTGATCATCAGCTCTTACTCTGACTTTTCTTCTACCACTGTTTCTTGTGACTGTATTGCTGTTGCCTGTGTTTCCGGCTCTTTTTCTGTTTCCGGTTCTTTCACTGTGTCGGCTTCATCAGGATTCTTCCGGACTCCTGCTCTTCTTTCTTTTCTCCATCTGCTTCTTCCGGTTCAGGGATTCCCTTCACTTCACGGAAGATCTTCATGAATTCCTTACCTGTGATCGTCTCTTTCTCGATCAGGAAGGCTGCAATCTTATCAAGAGCATCTCTGTTCGCACTCAAGAGGCGTTTTGCTTCTTCATAGGAAGCTTTGAGCATCTTCATGATCTCTTCATCGATTTCAGCAGCTGTCGCTTCTCCACAGTTACGAACTGCACGACCATCTAAGTAACGGCTCTGAACAGATTCAAGTCCCATCAGACCAAAGCGCTCTGACATACCATACTGTGTGATCATTGCTCTGGCGATCTTCGTTGCCTGCTCGATATCATTCGATGCACCTGTCGTAACAGTGTCAAATACAATCTCTTCTGCTGCACGTCCACCGAGTGCAACAACGATCATTGCTTCAAGTTCTTTCTTCGTATTTAAGAACTTCTCTTCCTCCGGTGTCTGCATTACATAACCGAGTGCTCCCATTGTTCTAGGAACGATTGTGATCTTCTGTACCGGTTCTGTATTCTTCTGAAGTGCTGTGACAAGCGCATGTCCAACCTCATGATAAGATACGATTCTTCGCTCTTCTGCACTCATGATACGATCTTTCTTCTCTTTACCTACAAGTACAACTTCCACTGCCTCAAAGAGGTCTTTCTGGCTGACAACCTGTCTGCCATGCTTAACTGCAGTGATTGCAGCCTCATTGATCATATTGGCAAGATCTGATCCAACTGCTCCTGAAGTTGCAAGCGCAATCTCTTCCAGATTGACTGTCTCATCCATCTTAACATCCTTCGCATGAACCTTAAGAATCTCGACACGACCTTTCAGATCCGGCTTATCTACTATGATACGGCGATCAAAACGTCCCGGTCTCAACAGCGCCGGATCAAGTACCTCCGGACGGTTTGTTGCTGCAAGAACAAGTAGTCCCTTATTCGTATCGAATCCATCCATCTCTGCAAGAAGCTGGTTTAATGTCTGCTCACGCTCGTCATTACCGCCACCGCCAAGTGCGCTGTCACGGCTCTTACCGATTGCATCGATCTCATCGATAAATACGATACATGGAGCCATCTGCTGTGCCTGTTTGAACAGGTCACGCACACGGGAAGCACCTACACCGACATACATCTCTACGAATGCAGATCCTGACAAGGAGAAGAACGGAACCTTCGCCTCTCCTGCAACTGCTTTCGCAAGAAGTGTCTTACCTGTTCCCGGAGGTCCTACAAGAAGTGCTCCCTTCGGAAGCTTCGCTCCGATACCTGTATATTTTCCAGGATTATGCAGGAAATCAACAACTTCCTGCAAGGACTCCTTCGCTTCATCTTCACCTGCAACATCTAAGAATGTCACACCTGTCTGCTTCTCCATATACATCTTGGCATTGCTCTTGCCGATTCCCATCATGCCGCCGCCCTTAGACATCTTCTTCATAAGGAAATTAAACATGAATACAAGAAGTACGATCGGAAGGATCACTGTGATGAAGATATCCATGATCAGTGAACTTGCCGTATCCGGAATCTGGGATTTAAACTCTACCCCTGCCTTATCTAAACGCTTTACAAGTGTGTCATCTGATACATTTCCTGTGTAATAATCCGGTTCCTTGCTCTTGGAGCTACCCTGTATCTGACTGATCTGGCCAAGCAGACTGTCCATAACATTTTCCTGATCTTCGCTTTCCTTAGAATCTGAACTATCACTCTGGTCTGCAGAAGCTTTCTCATTATCCTTTACTTCTGTAAGTTTTCCCTCTGCCTTTTCCTTTCTGGCGTCATCTGTCAAAACGATATTGATCCTTGAATTGGTAAATGTGACAGACTCTACTTTTCCATTATCAACTAATTTCAGAAATTTATCATAGCTGATCTCAGAAGCGCTTCCGCCCTGCATCATAGAATATAGGCCCATAACAACAAAAGTAACCAACAAGGTAGTGAACAAAATAATTCCCCACCCCTGTCGGTTCTTGTTCGGACCTTTGTTTTTATTGTTATTCTCCATTTTTTGCCTCCAAAACTTAAATAGTGGTTATTTTCCAGCAAATCTTTTACCTTATTTGTAAAAAAACAACTACTTCCTACCATTATAAATAGTGGTTTTCCATAAATCAATAAAAAGATTATGAAAATATTGTAAAAACGTGCCGTTTCATAGTATACTAGAAAAGTAATGCCTGTTTATAACAGATTTATCTGTTAATAATAGTAAGAACAGTTCGGCAAAATTTATAGTAAGGAAGATAAAACGATGAAAATTGGATTTGACAATGACAAATATCTGAAAATGCAGTCCGAACATATCCGTGAGCGTATCGGAAAATTCGGTGGAAAGCTCTATCTTGAATTCGGTGGAAAGCTTTTTGATGACTATCATGCTTCCCGTGTACTTCCGGGATTTGAACCTGACAGCAAGCTGCGTCTCTTAAAGGAGCTCAGCGACCAGGCTGAGATCGTCTTTGCAATCAGTGCAAAAGACATTGAAAAGAATAAGATTCGTGGGGATCTTGGTATCACTTATGATTCAGACGTAATCCGCCTGATCGGTACTTACCGTGAGCAGGGACTTTTCGTTGGAAGTGTAGTAATCACACAGTTCTCCGGACAGGAAAGTGCACTTCTGTTCAAGAACCGTCTTGAGAACCTTGGAATCTCTGTATACATTCATTATAACATTCCGGGATATCCGTCCAACATTCCACTGATCGTCAGTGAGAATGGTTACGGAAAGAACGATTATATCGAGACTTCACATCCGCTTGTTATTGTAACAGCTCCGGGACCTGGAAGTGGAAAGATGGCTGTCTGCCTGTCTCAGTTATATCAGGAGCACCAGCGCGGAATCGAAGCCGGATATGCGAAGTTCGAGACATTCCCTATCTGGAATCTGCCGCTGAAGCACCCGGTAAACCTCGCTTATGAGGCTGCTACAGCTGACCTTAACGATGTAAATATGATCGACCCATATCATCTTGAAGCTTATGGTGTAACAACTGTAAACTACAACCGTGACGTAGAGATCTTCCCTGTTTTAAATACAATCTTCGAGAAGATCTACGGTTCCAGCCCATACAAATCACCTACAGACATGGGGGTAAATATGGCCGGAAATTGTATCTGTGATGATGAAGCCTGCCGTGAAGCTTCCCGCCAGGAGATCATCCGACGCTACTATGCAGCACTCAATGCGCTTCTGAAAGGTGATGCTTCTGAGAAAGAAGCTGAGAAGATCGAGCTTCTTATGAATATGGAAGGAATCACTGTTTCTGACCGAAAAGTTGCTGTCAAGGCACTGGAGCGTGCTCAGCAGACAGGCGGACCTGCTGCCGCACTGGAGCTTGAAGATGGACGCATCATCACCGGAAAAACTTCCAACCTGCTCGGTGCGAGCGCTGCCCTTCTTGTAAACGTACTGAAGGAACTTGCCGGCATCGACCACAATGTCCATATCATCTCTCCGGAAGCAATTGAACCGATTCAGAAATTGAAAGTGGATTACCTGAACAGCAAGAACCCTCGTCTTCACACAGACGAGATCCTGATTGCACTTTCCGCAAGTGCTGCTGTCAATCCGATCGCTGAGCTTGCACTCTCCCAGCTTCCAAAACTGAAAGGATGCCAGGCTCATACTTCCGTAATGCTTTCAAGTGTTGATATCAAGACATTTAAAAAACTTGGTGTACAGCTCACAAGTGAAGCTGTGAACGAACGTCAGATTTTAAGCTAAAGACAAATCCTTACCAATACAGAAAGATATCACAAAAACCTCTCTGCGGTTTCAGGTATAACCACCTGCTGTCTGAGAGGTTTTTTTCTGCATTTCTCCCATTTTACAAAGCTTTTTCGCCTTCCCTCTTTACATTACCTCGTTAAAATCACTTCATCCCATCTTTTTTCTATGTTTTTATCAAAAAAGTATTGTAATTTTTTTCTGAATAGGTGTATACTTGGAAAGTATTTTTTTTGATAACAACTATTCACGGAGGAGGAAAGACACTATGGCAGTAAAATATGTATTTGTTACAGGCGGAGTTGTATCCGGTCTTGGAAAAGGAATTACAGCTGCATCTTTGGGACGACTTTTGAAAGCGCGTGGTTACACTGTAACTATGCAGAAATTCGATCCTTACATCAATATTGACCCAGGTACGATGAACCCGGTACAGCACGGAGAGGTTTTCGTTACAGATGACGGTGCAGAAACTGACCTTGACCTTGGTCATTACGAAAGATTTATCGATGAAAGCCTGACAAAGAATTCCAATGTTACAACAGGAAAGATCTATTGGTCCGTTCTTCAGAAAGAACGCCGCGGAGATTTCGGCGGAGGAACTGTTCAGGTAATCCCTCATATTACAAATGAGATCAAGAGCCGTTTCTACCGTAATCCGGCTGCAACAGATACTGAGATTGCTATCATCGAGGTCGGTGGAACTGTTGGTGATATTGAAAGCCAGCCTTTCCTTGAATCCATCCGTCAGTTTCAGCATGAACGCGGAGCAGAAAATGTTATCCTGATCCATGTTACGCTGATTCCTTATTTAAGAGCATCTCAGGAAATGAAGACGAAACCGACACAGGCAAGTGTAAAAGAACTTCAGGGAATGGGAATCCAGCCGGATATCATTGTCTGCCGTTCCGAATATCCACTGGATGATGCAATGAGAAACAAGATTTCTCTGTTCTGTAATCTCCCGGCTGACCATGTACTTCAGAACCTGGACGTAGAATATCTCTACGAGGCACCACTTGCCATGGAGAAAGAACATCTGGCACAGGTTGTATGCGAGTCTCTGCATCTTGACTGCCCGGAACCGGATCTTACAGACTGGACTGAGATGGTTGAAAACCTTCGTCATCCAACACAGGAAGTGACTGTAGCACTGGTTGGAAAATATATCCAGCTTCATGACGCATACATCAGTGTTGTAGAAGCGTTAAAGCACGGCGGAATTTACACACACACAACAGTAAATATCAAATGGATCGATTCCGAAACTGTAACAGAAGAAAATGCTGAAGAACTCTTCTCTGACGTAAGCGGTATTCTTGTTCCTGGTGGATTTGGCCATCGTGGTGTAGAAGGTAAGATCACAGCGATCAAATACGCCCGTACACACAACGTTCCGTTCCTTGGTCTCTGCCTTGGTATGCAGCTGTCTATCGTTGAATTTGCAAGAAATGTCATCGGTTACAAAGACGCACACAGCATGGAACTCAATCCGGATACAACTCATCCGGTCATCCACATCATGTCCGATCAGATTGGTATTGAAGATATTGGTGGTACTTTAAGACTTGGTTCTTATCCATGTGTACTTAAAGACAACTCCCTTGCTTATAAACTGTATGGAAAGAAAGAGATTGAAGAACGTCATCGTCATCGTTATGAAGTAAACAATGACTACCGTGAAGTTCTTGAAGAAAACGGAATGTCCCTTTGCGGACTTTCACCGGACAGCCGTATTGTAGAGATGGTTGAGATCCCTTCTCATCCATGGTTTATCGCAACTCAGGCGCATCCGGAGCTGAAATCCAGACCAAACAGACCGCATCCACTGTTCAAGGGATTCGTTGAAGCTGCACTGGAGAATCAGAAAGAGAAAAATAAATAGCAAAATTTTAAAAGTCACACTCTAAAGCGGACTCAAAAAAAGGATTTGATCGTATCTGGCAAAACCCAGATGAATCAAATCCTTTTTCTATCTGACGACAGGTTCTTAAATTCCTGTCCTTCACTTATTATCAGCAGATTTCTTTTTCTCTGCTCTCTTTTTCATGATCAGCTCTTCAATCTTCCATCCTGCCCAGCCAGAGAATAGTCCGACGATCAATCCGCCGAGAACATCGGTCGGATAATGTACCCCTACATATAATCTCGATAATGCGATCAAAGTAGCCAATACCATTGCCGCAATTCTCCACTTCTTCGGAAACACTTCCTTGCACTTGTAGATTGCAAATGCTGATGCAAAGGATGCACATGTATGACCGGAAGGGAAAGAAAAATCCTTCTGTTTCTCAATCATAAGTTCTAATTCCTGTATCACTTCATACGGCCTTATTCTGGCAACCACATTCTTTATCGCCACATTTGTGATCAGTGTTCCTATAATAAGTGCCAGTGCTGATGCAAGCCCGGCCTTCCTTGTCTTCTTAGGAATCAGTAGAACAATCGTTAGAAGAATCCAGAAGATTCCAAAATCTCCAAGATGCGTGATCCCTTTCCAGAACCAGTCCATCCAGTCATGACGGATATATTCTTGAATAAAAAGCAGAATGTTCTGATCTAATTGTAAAATAGTGTCCATTTCCTTTTTTCACCTCTTTCAAATCATTTTCCCAGAACGCTTTCTTTCAAAAACAATTCCTTCACTACAGATTCATATACTACACATTTCTCACATTTCTTAATCTTCTTGAAATACTTCTTTCCATCTGTAAAGATGGGATGAAGATAGAACCACATTTCTTTCATCTTATAGAGAATCGTCCGGTCTCCTGACATTTCTTCACAATATGCCGCATAGAGAACATCATGGAATTTCTTTAGCTCTTCTATCGTTGCGGCACTTCCGCCTTTTAGCTTTCTTCCAAGTGCCGGATCGGCCAGCACGCCGCGCCCCATCATCACAGTATCTGTCTGTGGAAATCTTATTTTCAACTGTTCCATGTCCTCCACAGAACAGATATCCCCATTATAGCAAAGCGGATGTTCGCTATGTTCCACTGCCCATGCATATGTATCAAGCTTTGGTGTGTTCTTATAGAACTCTTTCTGCACACGCGGATGAATGATCAGCTCCTTCAACGGATATTTATTATAGATAGGAAGGATTGTCTCAAACTCCTCCGGATCTTCCATTCCGATTCTTGTTTTGATTGAGATTTCCAGATTACATTTCTCAAAAACCGCATCCAGAAATCGATCCAGCTTCTGTGGCTCATCCAAAAATCCCGCTCATCTCCCCTTCGTCACAACAGTTCGAGACGGACATCCAAGATTCAGATTCACTTCCTTATATCCATAATCTCCAAGCTTCTTTGCTGTGCATAAGAAATCTTCCACATTATTCGTAAGGATCTGCGGCACTGCATACATTCCCTGATTATGCTCCGGCATCACATCCTTCTTCTCTCTTGTGCTGAAATGTCCTTTCTGATTCGGACTGATAAACGGAATAAAATACTTATCGAATCCGTCAAAGCACTGATGTAATGCATTTCTATAAATATGTCCTGTGATCCCCTCCAATGGGGCAAGATATAAATTCATTGATCGTTCTCCTGACTTTTTCCACTTCTTTGCATTGCTTTTAACAGTAATAACATTTTTATCATACCCCGACTTTCTTGTCAAGAATATTTACTTATGCTAAACTAATGTATATAAGAAAAAATGGGAGGATTTATTTGTTTATGAATACACTAAAAAAATTCATCCACTACTATGGCCCGTACAAAACGGTCTTTTTTATTGACCTTCTCTGTGCAGCCATTATCAGTCTTGTGGATCTTGCTTATCCACAGATTCTACGAAGTGCGACCAAGACACTTTTTACTCAGGATAAAGCAATTATCCTGCAGGCGCTTCCGTGGATCGCGATCGGACTCTTTATGATGTATGTCATCCAAAGCTTCTGTAAATATTATGTCAGCTGTCAGGGACATATCATGGGAGCTAAGATGGAGCGGGATATGCGTCAGGAACTCTTCGAACACTATGAAGAGCTGTCCTTTTCCTATTACAGTCAGAACAACTCCGGTCAGATGATGAGTAAGCTGGTCAGTGACCTGTTCGACATTTCCGAGTTTGCACACCATGGCCCGGAGAACTTATTTATCTCATTAGTTAAGATCGTCGGATCCTTTATTTTCCTTTTCTTAATTAATAAGAAGCTGGCTCTTCCGCTGATCGTACTTGTGATCTTGATGTTCCTCTTCTCTTTCCGACAGAATCAGAAGATGCAGCGCACCTTTATGGAAAACAGAAAAAAGATCGGTGATGTCAATGCGAGCCTTCAAGATACTTTATCCGGGATCCGCGTTGTCCAGTCTTTTACAAATGAAGAGATTGAAAAGAAAAAATTCCAGAAGAGCAATCACGCCTTCCTTGTCTCCAAGAAAGACAATTACAGATGCATGGGCGAATTCATGAGCTCCAATCTCTTTTTCCAGGGAATGATGTATCTGGTCACACTTGTATACGGCGGCTATCTGATTGCCAACAATGAAATGTCAGCTACTGATCTTGCGATGTATGCTCTTTATATCGGAATCTTTATCAGCCCGATCCAGATTCTCGTAGAGCTGATGGAAATGATGCAGAAAGGACTTTCCGGTTTCCGCCGTTTCCTTGATGTTATGGAGACAGAACCTGAGATTCAGGATGCACCGGATGCAGTAGAACTCAAAGATGTGAAAGGCCGTGTCTGCTACGAAGATGTCTCTTTCCATTACAGCGACGATGAAACGACTGTTCTCTCTCACGTATCGATCGAGATTCCTGCTGGGAAGTCAGTTGCATTGGTCGGTCCATCCGGCGGTGGAAAGACAACAATCTGTTCCCTGTTGCCTCGCTTCTACGACGTAACTGGCGGACGCGTCACAGTAGACGGACAGGATATCCGCTCTCTTACATTGAAGAGTCTTAGAAGCCAGATCGGTGTCGTTCAGCAGGATGTCTACCTCTTCTCCGGTTCCATCCGCGATAACATTGCCTATGGCAAGCCGGATGCGACAGAAGAAGAAATCATCGAAGCAGCAAAATGTGCGAACATCCACGACTTTATCATGGAACTGCCTGATCAGTACGATACATTCGTCGGCGAGCGCGGCGCAAGACTTTCCGGTGGTCAGAAACAGCGTATCTCGATTGCCCGTGTCTTCTTAAAGAATCCACCGATCCTGATCCTTGATGAAGCAACCAGTGCTCTTGATAACGAGAGTGAACGCTGGATCCAGCACAGTCTGGAAGAACTATCCAAGAACAGAACAACTATCACGATTGCACATCGCCTGTCCACGATCAAAAATGCAGACGAGATTATTGTTATTACAGAAAATGGTATCGCAGAGCGCGGAACACATGAAACTCTGCTTGAGAAAAATGGTATTTATGCCGGATATTACAATATGATGTAACTGTTCAGAGCCAAGCAAAATTTCATAAAACAGTCTTAAAAATGCTTGTATTTTTAAGACTGTTTTTTAAATTTTATTTGGCGGATACGCCACACCGACGAAATGCGTAGCATTTTGGAGGTTGGCTCTGAACAGTTACAACATGACTTTAAAAAAGAATCTCCCGTAGAAATCAGTATTTTCATACTTGAACTTCTTCGGGAGATTCGTATTTTTGTTGTTTCGGGTAACTATTCTTACTCTTCTACTTCAATCTTACGGATTGTTTTCTTTGCAATCTCATCCTTGATTGCTTCGATGAATTCTCCAAGATCCTTAGAACCTTCATCTCCAAGATATCTGCTTCTTACAGATACTTTCTGCTCTTCCTCTTCCTTCGCTCCAACAATTAAGAGGTATGGAACTCTGTTCAGACGAGCCTCACGGATCTTGTATCCCATCTTCTCGGAACGTCCGTCTACTGAGCAGCGGATATTAGCTTCTTTAAGCTGTGCTTCCACTTTCGCTGCATAATCATTGTATTTATCAGAAATCGGAATCACACGAACCTGCTCCGGACACAGCCATGTTGGGAACATTCCTGCATATTTCTCGATCAGCCATGCCAGTGTTCTCTCGTAGCATCCCATAGATGTACGGTGGATGATGTACGGACGCTGTTTGTCACCATTCTCATCGATATAGTACATATCAAACTGCTCAGCAAGAAGCGCATCCCACTGGATTGTGATCATTGTGTCTTCCTTACCATATACGTTCTTCGCATTGATATCAACCTTCGGTCCGTAGAATGCTGCTTCTCCGACATCCTCTACGAATGGAATGTTGAGTTCCTGAAGCATTGTACGGATATGACCTTCTGTCTCTTCCCATACTTCCGGTGCTCCAATATATTTCTTAGTATCTGTTGGATCCCATTTAGAAAGGTGATATGTTACATCCTCTTCTACTCCGAGAACCTGCAGACAATACTGTGCAAGTGCGATACAATCTTTGAACTCTTTTACCATCTGATCTGGTCTTACTACTAAATGTCCCTCAGAGATCGTGAACTGACGAACACGTGTCAGACCATGCATCTCTCCGGAATCCTCGTTACGGAACAGTGTAGATGTCTCACCATAACGAAGTGGCAGATCACGGTAGCTGTGCTGCTCTGCTTTGTATACATAATACTGGAATGGACATGTCATCGGACGAAGAGCAAATACTTCTTTATCTTTCTCCTCATCTCCTAAAACGAACATTCCTTCTTTATAGTGATCCCAGTGTCCGGAAATCTTATAAAGATCGCTCTTTGCCATAAGTGGTGTCTTTGTACGGATATATCCACGTTTTGCCTCTTCATCCTCAATCCAGCGCTGCAATTCCTGCATGATAATAACACCGTTTGGCATGATCAGCGGAAGTCCCTGTCCGATTACATCTACAGTTGTGAAAAGCTTCATCTCACGGCCAAGTTTGTTATGATCACGTTTCTTTGCTTCCTCTAACTGTGTCAGATGCTCTTTCAGCTCATCCTTTGTTGCATAAGCTGTACCGTAAATACGTGTCAGCATATGCTTGTTCTCATCACCTCTCCAGTAAGCTCCTGAAGATGATAACAGCTTGAATGCTTTGATTCCCTTTGTGCTCATCAGGTGCGGGCCTGCACATAAGTCAACCCAGTCTCCCTGAGAATAGAAGGAAATCTCTTCTCCTTCCGGAAGATCCTCGATCAGTTCAACCTTGTATGGCTCATTTTTCTCTTTGAAAAATGCGATCGCATCCTCTCTTGATTTTGTAAATCTTTCGATCTTTGCGCCCTTCTTGATGATCTTCTTCATCTCTTTCTCGATAGCGTCAAGGTCATCTCTTGAAAATGACTGACATTCGAAATCATAGTAAAATCCTGTATCAATAGAAGGTCCGATTGCAACCTTTGCCTCTGGGAAAAGTGTCTGAACAGCTTCTGCCATAACATGAGATGCTGTGTGACGAAGTACTGCCAGTCCCTTCTCATCTCTTGCTGTAAGGATATTGAGTTCACAGTCTTTATCAAGTACTGTACGAAGATCTACAACCTCTCCGTCTACTTCTCCTGCACAGGCTGCGCGTGCAAGTCCTTCACTAATGTCAAATGCAACGTCGATCACTGACTTTGCTTCTGAATATTCTTTTTTTGATCCATCTTTTAATGTAATAATCATTTTCGCTTCCTCCTATTTTCTTCAAGTAACTATGCATGCTTTCATTCGGGGATTCTATGGAAAAAGAAAAGACTTCATCTGTCCCCTGCACTCACATGCAAGGGACGGATAAAGTCTGATTATCAATTACTTTACTATCCGCGGTTCCACCCTTTTTGTTTTCAAGATCACAGTAAATGTACTGCTTTAAAACCACTTCATTCATGATTATAACGGAATCACCGGACCGGATTGGGGCCACTCAGAGGTAGTCTTCAAATGATTCCTGCTAAGATACTTCCAGCAAATGTATCTCTCTCTGTAACATTCCACATCCTACTCGTCTCGTCATCGTGTTATCGGCTAAGAACTATGTTGCTTTATAATCCTTAACTTCTTCTGACCATCATTATAGCATTCAATCGAGGATTGTCAACGCTATTTTTACAGTTTTTTCAGTTTTTTAGATGATCTTCTTTTTCTTGAAGATCAAAATACAGATCACGATAATGACAATACTAAGTGCCATTACCGCCGGATATCCATTTTCAAGTCCAGGCATATCTTTAAAGTTCATTCCAAACCATCCCGTGATCAATGTCAGTGGGAAGAAAATCGTAGAAATCACTGTTAAAAACTGCATATTGTTATTCTGTCTATTATCAATCTGAGACTGGTAAGCCTCCTTTACCTGACGGGCATATTCCAACAGATGAGAAGTACGGCTCATCAGACGGTCTGCACGGTCAGTAAGTGTTCCGAAGTATTTCAATTGATCATTCAAAAACAATCCATTCTCGTTCTCTTCAAGCTCTTTTGTCAAGTCCATCATCTCATCATAATAGCTTCTCAGATTCAGAAGTTCCCTTCGGATTGGCATCAGTCGGTTCTGGATCGTATCTGTATGATCCTGGGACACATCCTCTTCCATACGAAGAAGTCTACGCTCATAGGCCACAAGGATCTCCAGATCCCTGCTCATGAATTCTGCTATGTAATTATAGAGGAAACGTTCTTTCGTCTCACCCTGATGCATTCGTTTCCTCTTGATCCTACTAATAAGTCGCTCTGAAAATGTCTCGTCATCTACGATAACAACATTATTTTCATTTACAAACATGTACATTCGGTATCTGCTTCCTAATACATCAAGAAGCTTTGGAATGCAGAAAGTTCCTACCATACATTCCTGCTGATTCTCAATCTTACAGAATCCGATCTTCGCAATCTGGATTTCTGCTTCATATACAATCCCTGCTATTGCTAATGTCTCCTCCGCATGATTGGAATCTGTGAGGAACACAGCCGGACACTTCTCTTTCTCCCATTCTTCCTGACTGATCTCTGTCAGACGTTCCCCGAATTTATAGATCATTCTATCACCTTATTTTCTGTCTGTTGTACAGCCTCCTCTAACTGATTGCTACTGTTCACTGCTGCTTTCGCATAGGCTTCCTGGTAAAGAAGTTCCTGTGAGTTAATTGGCTGTCCCTTACATTCTACCACAGAATAGGTTCCTTTTGCATCCTCCTTTCGCGCTTTTTTGTTATCACTTAACATCAGATCAAAAAGATCCTGCAGACGTTTCTTTAATCGTTCGGAATAAACCGGCGCTGCAACCTCTACACGCTTTACTGTATTTCGTGTCATAAAATCAGCAGATCCGATATAATACTGTGCCTCTTCTCCATTTCCGAAGATATAGATTCTGGAATGTTCCAGGAATCTTCCGACAACACTGATCACATGAATATTCTCTGTCTCACCTTCCACTCCCGGGATCAGACAACAGATACCTCTGACGATCATGTCAATCTTCACACCAGCCTTAGACGCATCGATTAATTTATCAATGATACGCTTATCTGTCAGAGAATTCATTTTCAGTCCGATGTATGCAGTCTCTCCATTTTTCTGTTTCTGGATCTGTTCCTCGATTTTCTCGATCACTTTAGACTGAAGGCATTTCGGTGCAACAAGTAAATGCTCCATGTCTTCAACTACTTCCCCTTTAGCCAGTGCCTGGAAAACTCTTGCGGCATCCATTCCAATCTGCTCATTCGCTGTCATAAGAGAGAGGTCTGTATAAAGTCTTGCGGTCTTCTCGTTGTAGTTTCCTGTTCCGATCTGTGTGATGTACTGGATTCCATTTTCCCCTCTGCGTGTGATCAGGCACAGCTTGGAGTGTACTTTATAATGCTCCAGTCCGTAGATGATCTGGCATCCGGCCTCTTCGAGCATTCTGGACCAGCGGATATTATTTTCCTCATCAAAACGTGCACGAAGCTCTACGAGAACAACTACTTCTTTTCCATTCTCTGCCGCCTCGCAAAGTGCCTCGATGACCTTACTCTGTTTTGCCAGTCGGTACAATGTCATCTTAATGGAAATGACACTGTCATCCTCTGCTGCTTCTGTCAGCATTTTCAGGAAAGGTCTGATAGAATCATAAGGATAGGATAACAGCTTGTCTTCCTGTGTGATCTGCTGTAAAATGCTCTGTCCATCCTTGAATTCCGGACTCTTCTGCGGCACGCGCTTTTCATAGAAGAGCTCTGTATTTCTGCGCAGAAGATCCTGAAGCTGGAACACGAAAGAAACATCCAGTGGTGCTTCGCTTCGGAATACTCTGTCCGGAGTTACATCCAGGTATCTGCATAATGCGTCTACAACAGTTTCATCCATCTCTCTGGAAAGATCAATACGCACCGGAGAGAGTTTCTTTCTCTGCTTCATCAGATCTTCCATAAACTCACGATAATCAAGATCCTCATCATAAGCCGCATCGGCATCGATATCCGCATTTCTTACGACCTTCAATAAAGATTTCCCCTTTACCTTGTATCCCTTAAAGACTTTGCCAATATAATGAAGAATCAGATCTTCAATGAGCATATATCTTCCTTTTCCACCGGGAAGTTCAACCATTCTTGTCAGCATATTGTTGGAGCATGGAATGATTCCGATTCTTTCCTTCTTATTTCTCGTCTCAAGAACAACGACTGCGTAAATTTCTCCATTTTTTAAGAAAGGAAATGGTTGTCTCTTACCGACGATTGTCGGTGAACTTAAAGGCATGATCTCCTTCATAAAATACTTCTCAAGAAATTTTTTCTCCTCTGATTTTGCAGAAGCATGATTAATCAATGTAATTCCGTACTCCTCAATCTTCTTCATCAGCTTCTCATAAGCCTTATCTTTTCTCTGATTCAGCTTCTTAACTTCTTTAATGATTGCACGGATCTGTTCTGCTGAAGTCATCTTTGTTTTATTCTCTCTGATTTCTGTGTTGATCAGCATCTGATCCTGAAGTGATCCAACACGCACACGGAAGAATTCATCCAGATTACTCTGATAGATTGACACAAATGTCATACGCTCGCACAGCGGCACCTCCGGGTTTTCTGCTTCCTCCAATACTCTTTCATTGAACTTCAACCAGGATAATTCACGGTTCATGTATACATTACTCATTTTATTTTCTCCATTCTCTAGCACATTTTATTGCCATTCGCAATTAATTTAAATTTACAGTCGAGGCGTTCCGCTGCTCTTCTGCACATGATCATACGCTCCAGAAAGATTTCAAAATAATCCATAACGGTGCAGATTTCATCATCTAGCTCCAGTTCCATCTGAATTACTTTCTTCTCTTTTTGAATTGTCAACTTCGTTGACAGGGCTGCATAATTTACCCTGTCATGTATGTCAAATGTTGCCGGAACCGGATTCTGTACACGGTTTCTTCTTACATCTGTCTTATCTGCCAGTATCAGTGCAGCTGATACCGGATCCACAGCATCTCCTGTTGCCTCATCATGATGACCGATTGCTGTCATAATTACCAGAACGTCTTTCAATGACATTTCTGTATCCTTTAATATCTGATATGCCAGCAGTGCACCGCTGTGTGCATGATCATGCCTGTTAATACTGTTTCCGATGTCATGCATATAACCTGCGATTCTTGCAAGCTCAATCTTGTGTTTTCCATATCCGAGCTCTGTCAGGATCTTGCCTGCAGTATCTGATACTTTTGCGGCATGCTTTTTGGAATGCTCTGTATATCCAAGCTCTTTTAACGTTGCATTTCCCTGTTCGATCAACAGGTTTATTTCTTCTATCTCACGAATCTCTTTATATGTTGTTTTCAAAGTCTTTTAACTGCCTCCATTGCAAGTTCTGAGCGTTCACACTCTTCTGCTGTCATCGTCAGCTGCCAGCACAATGGACTTCCTTTCATATGTTCTGCCGCATAACTTAAACCATTGGTTCTCTCATCCAGGAACGGACGGTCTATCTGATTCGGATCTCCTAAAAGAATGATCTTCGTATCCTTTCCTGCTCTTGTGATAATACCCTTGATCTGATCCGGCGTTGTATTCTGCGCTTCATCAATGACCAGATACGTCTTGACGATCGACCGGCCACGGATAAAGTTCAATGCCTCTGCCTGAATGAAGCCTCTGGAATAAATTTCCTCCACTTTATCCCGCAATACCTCTTCATCTTTATAACGCTCATCCTCATTCGAATCGAGCAGCTGCTCCAGATTATCAAGGACCGGGCGCATCAACGGAGAAATCTTTTCCTGTTCATCTCCCGGAAGGAATCCGATTCCTTCGTCAAACTGCGCATTCGGTCTGCAGACAAGAATCTTTCTGTATTCGCCTGTCGGATGATTCATCAATTTTTCCAGACCTACTGCAAGAGAATAAAACGTCTTACTTGTTCCTGCCATACCTTTGACAATAACAAGCGGTGCTTTCTCCGCTGGCTGCATCAAAGCTTCCTGCAAGAAATACTGTCCTGCATTTCTTGGGGAAATTCCATATGGAGAACTCTTTCTAAATTCCAGTTTCCGGAGGATTCCATGCTCCACTCTTCCAAGATGTGTTTTCTTCCTTGCCTGATCTGATTTGATGAGTACAAACTGATTTTCCAAAAGCTCCGGACAAAATGCTTTCTCATTCTCATCTAATTGATAGACCTCATCCACCGGGATTCCTTTTTTCTTAAAATCCTTAAACAATTCATCCGGTGCATATACTTCACATCTTCCGGTATACTGTCTTTCATGATCTATCACCTGCTCGGAAATAAAATCTTCTGCGCACAGATTCAACACCTGTGCTTTAATTCGAAGGAGGATATCTTTCGTCACAAGAACAACCTGCTCTTTTCTTGATTTCTTTAATCCAACACAGACCTTTAATATTCTGTTATCTGCAACCTCCAAAGATAAATCTACCGGAAGTTCAACATCTACAAAATTCTTTTCAACCCGACAGATTCCTCCATTCTCGAGGGATACGCCCTCCAGAAGATTCCCCTTCTGACGCAGTTCTTCAAGCAGACGGATACATTTTCTTGCATTGGCTCCTGTCTCGCCATCTGCTTTTTTCAAATGATCCAGTTCTTCCAATACAACCATTGGGAGAACGACCAGATTATCCTCAAAACTAAAAAGCGCATTTGGGGACTGAATCAGAACATTGGTATCCATCACATAAATTTTAATCATATAATAATGCCCTCTCTGAGTCTTTGTTGTCATCTTAAATGTAAAGCTGACAACATTCTTTTCCATTTTTCTGTTTTATTTTACAAATGCAGCTTTACATTCTGATATGATTTATGTTAAATCTATGTAAAATCTGCCTGATAACTTAAAGGGCCTGGCTTCCGCCAGACCCTCTGTTAATTCACTGCTCGTTTTAATCCTTTAAGTTGCTGCTTACAGGTAATCTGTGTACGGTAACTCCATTACTCTTTGCGCCTTCTTATCATCAATAATCCAGCCACTATAGCAATCCCGGCAAGCAGTAATATTACTTTATTATTTGTATCAGCCAATGTTGGAACTGAGATCTGTTTGTTGTTCTCCACGGTAACAGCCACATCATTCTCCAAAGTTCCTTTTTCATTCGTATACGTTACAGTGTAACCCTGCGACTCTCCATCCATCTCATGGACTTCGTATTGTAAACCACTTGGAACTTCAGTAAATGTAATCGTCTGTCCATGGCTTAATGTAAATTTTCCAGCGCCTCCATTCAATGGCATCGTACCATTCACATCCTCCTGACCTTTTTCTGTTACGATATAGGATAATTCTTCTGGATAACTGTCACTTCCCGTCAACTGCAGATTGAAGTTAAATTCTTTACTCTTATTACCACCAGAACCCGTAACTGTTTTAGCCACAGATAAGTTTACTTTCTTATCCAATTTATCTACCATTGTAAATGTCTGGACTTCTGTTGTCTCTGTAATGGTGACCTTCATATCCTCAGCCAGCTTATATCCATCCGGGGCAGAGACTTCATGCAATGTATATTCACCAGGTGTAATTCCTTCAAATTCTTCTGGTGCATTCTCCGTAATCCAGTCCTGAACGATATTACCCTTACTGTCAATTAACTGCAATTGAGCATTTACAACATATTTTCCTTTTTCATCCACTTTTGCAAACTGAACTTTCGTAGGATTCTCCGTTGTTATCTTGGTATTTGTAATAATTGTATCTCCTGCCTCCGATGCATAATGCCAACGTTTCTGAACATTATTACCATATGAAGTGTGTAATGTTTCTATTTCCCTCCAATCCACAGCCTCTATCTCGGTGTATCCTTTTGGCATAGGATATCCTGTGTTACCCAAGATTGCTGGTTCAGTATCTAGCTGTTGTACATTCATTACTTTTACGCCATAATAATCGCAATCAGAAACATCTGATCGGAATTCCAGCCAAAATTCTGTAGATGGAATATTTAATGTAGCTGTCTTGAGTGATGATCCACTATATTTATCTGAACGATATAGTTTTCCATCTTTATAATAATACACATAGAACCAATCGTAGCTATATTCCGTCTGGTATTGTATCGTCACTGCTAATCCTTTGCACGGCTTCTTTGTATACGATACGGAATATCCATCCACTGGTGCTTCTTTCACGGAATAAACATATTCCTTTCCATCTGCATCGTATTTTGGAATACCGGAAAATTCGTATTTCCAGTCCGCCTCTTCATTCACAGTCTGTGTCAGATATTCCACACCATTCTGTAACAGACGAACCATAATCGCATCCGGTCTTGATGGATCATCATTGTCATCCCAGACTTTTTCCCCTTTCACAGTAGTCAATTTTGTATTCACTACATCTACTGACTGCTGATCCATGTCGGTTCCATAGGTATATCCGGCACTGTACTTATCAGACTTTTCTTTTACTGTATACTTGCACTGTTCATGCGTTCCTTCATTGCTGTATTTCGGTAAATCCTCAACCGTCAGTTTCCAGTTATCCGATTTCTTAACGGTAACACCTTTCAGATACTTCCCATCCTGATAGATCTCAAAATCAATAGAATCTGGTCTTCCATTCACATCCTCTCCATCGTTCCAGTCTTTATTGATCTGTAGCGTTGTCTTCTCTGAATCAAACATTTCAAGTTCAACATCTGTGTCTTTCACTTCAAATGCAATATCCTCATTTGTCACATATCCCTCTGGAGCGGAAACTTCATGCAGTACATAACTTCCTGGTTCCAATGCAACTTCAAAGACTTTATTTTCTTCAGTAACCCATTGGATTGGGTCAATATCTTCACTGTCGTAGATTCCCCGTCCGGTAATCTGTAACGTGGCGCCACCAAGCAGAACTCCTTCATGATTTACTTTTCGCACCTTTACCTTTGGATTCTCCTCTGGGGACGGCACTACTTCATGATAGGTCGTCTCAGAAGTAATTTCTTTCTCAATTCCATTGACCTTTGTAATCTTAGAGGTATTCTCAATCCGGCCGGATTCCACATTCACAACTGTAGGTATGAGAATATGACCTGTCTGTCCGGCCGCCAGTCTCTTGATTGTGAAAGTCAGCTTACGCCCCTCTTTCTCCACGGAAATTCTTGGCGACTCACTTGCCAATACACCTTCCGAATCATCCAGTGCAAACTTAATGTTATCGTAATCTAAAACCAGTTCTTTCGGAACCGTATCTTCAACAACTATATTTTCCATTGGAAGTTCACTACTTGTATTCCTGATACTAAGCTTATAATTAAGTGACGTATCAATAAATACCTTGGTTGGTTCTTCCGATGTGCCACTTGCCGGATCCGACGTCTTATGTAATTCAGGTGTCAGATCTTTTAATGTAATTTCACTGTCTGATGTTAATGACGTAGTAATGTTAGAATCCCCCTGTGTCGTATAAACAGCCGCTGTATTATATGCAATTTTGTCAAATCCATTACTGTCATCAGGCGCTGTCATCGTCACATATACAGCTAGAGAATCCTTGTTTTTAAACACAAATCTGCTTCCATCGGTTGCCTTGCTACAATCTATAGCGATTGCTGTAACTTTACTCAGATCAGACGGTTGAAACAGACTCCAGGTAGCTGAATTATTAATATTATAATCTTCACCCGTAAACGAATCCCTGTCCTTTGTTGAATAATATACAATCGGATTACACTTCACACTTGTGCTTCCATTGCTATACTTCTCTGCAATCGCAGCTACATCTACACTTTTAAACGTACCATGCCATCCAGAACGTACAAACTCTGTTTTACCATCATTTATCCGATCAGCTCCCTGTTCCAGAATATCATAAAATACGAGATTGGAAGCTTTTGCATTATCAGACTGGCTATATTCCAAACGATAAGTATACTCTCCTTTCGGTGACGTGACTGCGTCTTTTTTCACATATGCGTTGTCTGTGCTTGCAGACTTGACCGATTTATCAAACCCCCAGCTGTACGCATCCACCGGAATATAATCTGTAGATGCCTTTGCATAGGTAATAAAATCTTTGTTTTCCACATCCAATGACTGGTAGTACTTCTGTTCTGTAATCGTATTTAACACTCCGGATTTTGCATTTGGTGTCGTACGCGTCGATGTTGTATTGACAAATGCCACATCATTTTCCACCGTCGTTCCTTTTTCCACAATGTTTTTATATGTATTGCGAAGCATATAGGTAAACATAAATCCGGTTACTTTCACATCACCGGGTGCATTACATTCAATTACCATCATCGTTCTGTTCGAGCCTTCCCAGTTCTCTTCAAATCGGACATGATAAAGTTCTTCCTTAAGAGTCATGCCACTGGTTGGCTTCTCCCAAGTATTTGCGGTAATATAGTAACCATCCACTGTATCAACATTTACTGTTGTACCGGCAGGTAACAAATCATAGAATACACCACTGGTCATAGGTGTTTTCCTGCCAGATGTATTATAGTTCCAGCTGACAAGCGTCATTTTATTATCCTGTACTCCATTCACAGCATCTGCCACAACCGTACTCTGCCCATCTGCTGACTTTTCAGTATACTGATAATACTGTGAGTCATCCAGTTCATAAACTACTCTGTCTGCTGGATTATTCCCACCTAAATTGTTCGTTGCATGAAAAAATGCGGTACCTTCTTTTCCCTTCTCCCATATACTACACTCTGACTGATCCTTAAAAATAGACGTCGTATTTAAAGTCATGTCTGCACTTACAAGGCTTTTTATATGATCCGTAGGTTTTATCTGAAATACTCCCCGTACGCTCAACGATGTACGGTAAAATTCAGACCCATGCTGCACTTTGTATCCTGCAACACCATCCGGTAGTGTTACATTACTGTTCCCTTTATCATTCACACTTACCGTCTTAAAATAAACCCACCGATCTGTATTTGCATATCTGACATAAATGTCGATACCTTCATAGTCTGATGTATTCCCGTGCGTTCCAGTTTCAACCCATACACCTTCATTACACTCTGCATCGGATTCACTCAGATAGATTTCCAGCTGTCGGATATAATAATCATTATCATAGAGTGCGACATTGCCAGTATTTGGCTCCCATACATATTTTGCTGCCGGACGTCCTGAACTGTACATCACATCACCAGATTTTCCATCCATCAATTCAATTACTCGTTTAGCAGCCTGATAGGTTCTGCTATCTTCATCCCAGGTTACCGCAGAACTTCTTGAAGTACCATTATATGATACCGTCCATCCCATAGATACTTCCTTGTTATCATATACAAGATCTTCATTTCCTCCATATATTTTTCTCACATTTCCTACCTGTGAATTACTTCCATCATTTCGCTTATCAAATTCTCCCCGTGGATATTCTGCATCATGAATCGTCACAGTACCCTCAGCCAACCGCTCCTGTTCATATTCTGATTTCCATGTAGTCTTTAATACAGCCGTGTTACTGAGAACCAGTCCAAATTGTGGAATATCAACCAATAATGATCTTGGATATTTCATAACAACCGTAGAATTCCAGTAATCCGTTTCCGTTTCATTAACGACCTTTACAGAATCTTCTTCTGTCAGTCCTGATGAACTTGTTGTCCATCCTACAACAGTTCCTTCATGCACCGTATCTTCTGACCAGACAGCTGAAAACGGAGCATTCCCATCTACCTGCGCACGCCAGGTCCAGGCTACATAAAAGTAATCCTCCGCATCCAGCGGTTTTTCTCCCCAGGAATCTTGCCAGGAATAGTACACATCGTTTCTTAACAAACTGGCTTTTGGACTTCTATAGGTATGCATCTCATCTGTCAATATAACTTCATCCTTCATATCGGATCGATATACTGCATCTGCATTCGTAATATCAAAATCTGTATCAACGTTCACTGTCACAGGTACGTTTCCCTGATAATAATCATATCCGTTGATATAATCCATCGTTCCATCATCATAGTCCATGGCTCCACCAGGAATCTTATAGGCATAAGCACTGTAGCTAATCGTAAAATCAAGACCTGTACCGCCTGATATTGGCTGGTTATTGATTAAATAATAATAATTGCCAGCATCCTCTATATCCTGTAAAAACGTATAATTGTCCTTGTCATTTCCATCAATGTACGAGAAGTACATTCCACTACTTGTAGAAGGATATCTCGGAATACTGCTGCTTACATTATTAGTTCCTGTCCATTCTCCCTCCCAGTCTTTCCAGATATATTTTGGAACTTTAATCTGTACTGCACCTGCTGGCAGCACACTTGTTCCCACGGACTGATTTAACTCATATCTAAGATGAAGTGTGGAAACAAACGAATTATATTTTGATCCTGTATAATGCCATTCCAGATTATTGTTATAATTATCCACATAGCTGTTGTTGGCATTTGTCCACTCGGCTCCGAATGTATAGGAAAATTCTTCGGATGTATACTTCTTCAACACTGGCTCATAATTTGCATAATAGGTGACGGATTCGTTAATCACAGTATCTTTTGTAAGCTTTGTTCCCTTACCATCCTCCTGTGTATACCAGCCTTCCAGATAGTAATTAGCAAGTCTGGCTCCCGGTATTGTATTCAGACTTGTGCCTGCCGGGATTGTTTTCGTTTTTGAATTCATCGTACCAGTACCAACAGATGATTTCGGGTTAAACGTAACTGTAACATTGTTCTTCTTCCACTGTGCAGATAATGCCAGGTCACTGGTTACAGGATCACCATTCTTATAATATATGCTATCCTCTGCCATCCATCCAGTGAATTTGTAACCTGAATTTACCGGTTCATAAAGACCTGACAGTTTCTCTCCTTGATAAATTTTGATTTCTTTTTTGGAACCATTCTGCTTGTTTTCATTAAGAATCACTGTATGTGTCCCTGCAATTTCCCACTTTGCATTAATTTCAATTCCTTTGGATAAATTAACAGTATCTCCTTCCTGAACTGCTGTTGTCCCATCCCCAAGGAACCATCCCTTAAAAGTATATCCCTCTCGGACAACTTCCGGTAGTTTGTCAATGATATAGCTTGAATCATTTTTGAGAGGATAGCCTTCCGGATACGGACTTGAAACAATTCTACCACCATTTGTCCTGAATTTAGGTGCCCACCCCCAATACGCATAATATGTTACATCCATTGTTACAATCGTGTCTTTTGTAACTTGTGTTCCACCACCATTCTCTTCCGTAAACCAGCCACCAAATGTCTTATATCGGTTATCATTCTGTCCACAGACCGGTAACGTACCAACTTTCTGATTGTATTTCACTCTGCGCTGTTTATCCGTACCAATCCCACTGACAAATGTGACAATTGGATCTTTCATAAATTCAGCATACAGTATTACATCCTCATTAATAACGGTAGTCTTATCAGGCACTGCGCCTTCCAGGGAATTCAGATGCCAGTTTATAAAAGTATAATTTTCTTTCGATGTTGTCGGAACTTCTCCTAACTCAGAACCTTTCAGTACCTTATAGGAATTAACTGCTGAGCCTCCATCTGTTTCAAAAGAAATTGTCGCATATTTGCTTTCCTTCGTCCACTGCGCATAGAGAATATACTCACCATTCTCAACACTTTCCAGATTACCTACTGATTCATTGGCAGGATATGACTTACCAGAGCCATTGCGTCTGTCATTCCACCCTGACAGCACATATCCCTCCCTATGGAAAAGATCTTCGGATAATTGATAGAAAGAATCATACTTCATAGAAATTTCAATATCAGGTTCCTTGGTACCATTGGATCTGAGAATCAGCTTATAATTATTTGGAATCCAGTGTGCATAGTAAATATCTTTTTCAACGCAGTCGTTCTCGTTCAGTTTTACTCCGCCAGTCTGTGCATCATACCATCCTGCGAAAACATAACCTAAACGTACCGGATCAGAGATAACAACATCTGATCCTAACCGATAATTGGAATAACACTCAATCGTTTTATCCCACATACCGCCATTTGCATCAAATTTACAGATAAACTTTGTAATATACACTCCTGCCATAGTTGATCCATCATACTGCGTCCAAAGAGATGGATATATCTCACGAGTGGATTTATTCATCCATTCAGCTACCGGTAAATAATCTGTACTTCCGTAAAATTTCCATTTTTTTCCAAGTACTATTTCCCGAAGGCTGGTACATTTGTAAAACATGTAGGTCATATTTGTGACATTGCTCGTATCAAAATTGCTTAAATTCAATTCTGTAAGGCTCCTACAACCATCAAACATATTATTCATTTTTGTAACGTTGCCCGTATCAAATTTGCTTACATCCAATTCTGTGAGTGCGCTACATCCATCAAACATATAATCCATATCTGTGACGTTACTCGTATTAAAATTGCTTACATCTAATTCTGTAAGGCTCCCACTACTACATAACATATAATA
>ERZ1031746.108-NODE-108-length-34699-cov-20.604001_pt1 | contig 34699 bp, 32 predicted proteins | sample MGYA00518171_ERZ1031746 | MGnify/ENA primary metagenome ERZ1031746 (study PRJEB33719, sample SAMN04261238) | wastewater metagenome | biome: rural village; feature: human; material: feces | host: Homo sapiens | place: El Salvador | collected 2013-01-07 ...
TCGACAGATGCGATCCGATATACAGTTCCGTCATTCCAAACTCCTCATGTTCCGCCCTGAGTTCTAAATAGAAGCGCAACACCTGTCTATGGTTGGAAGTGTTCAAGTCCACAACCGAAGAGAAAGTGCTGCGCTCGATATGAAAGCTTATTCCCACCTGTCGGCAGAGGAACGGATCCGAATCGACGAATTGCGCAACAGGGACGGGCTCGGCGTGCGCCAGATAGCGCTGAGGATCGGCCGCGACAAGGCCACGGTCAGCCGAGAACTGAAACGCGGATTGTGGTTCGCGTCCAATGAGAACGACTCGTACCGGCCGTACCGGCCGAAACGCTTGAAGACGGGGCCGTGGACGTGCCGTCCGTTCTATTCGGCCATGACCGCGCAGAGGAAGGCCGAGACCCGCGCCCGCAGATCGCGCAGACCGAGGCGCATGGCGTACGACCCGCTGCTCGCATGGGTCCTGGACGCGCTCAGGAAGGGATGGACGCCCGAACGCATCGAAGGCAGGCTCAAAGCCGAATACCCGTCCGACCCGCGCATGCGCGTCAGCCACGAATGCCTCTACCAGTGGATCTACGCGAAACCGCAGAGGAAGCTGGACCTCAGGCAGTACCTGCCGAGAGGCAAACGGCATCGCACCCGCATGAGGGGACGCCGGTCGAAGGGGCCGCGCATCCCGATGCGCGTGCCGATCACGGACCGGCCGAAGAAGGTGGACTCGCGCCATGAGTTCGGCCACTTCGAATCCGACACCGTCATCGGCACGGCCCCATCGAAACGGTGCATCGACACGCAGGTCGAACGCAAGAGCCGCCGCCTGTTCGCCCGCTTCATCGAGGACAAGAGCGCGCTGGCGACCGCGCGCGCCGAATACGACATCTACAAGGACATCCCCGCGCCCGCGAGGATCGACCGCACCTGGGACAACGGCACGGAGTCCTCCTGCCACCTGCTCGTGGACGAGGCCCTCGGCATGCTCACCTACTATGCGGACCCCTACTCCTCATACCAGCGCGGCACGAACGAGAACCGCAACGGACGCATCCGCCGCTACCTGCCCAAAAGGACCGGCTTCGACGACCTGACGGACGAGGACCTGCAGGCCATCGTCCAGGAGATCAACGACACCCCCATGAAGGTCCTGGGCTGGGAAACGCCCAACGAGGTTTGGTATCGAGAGCTCGGCAAGGTAATGTCGAAGACAAGCCACCCAAAGACGGGTGTTGCACTTACAAATTGAATCCGGGAGCATCCGTCCAAGGAGCAAGCAGACCGGCCTTCAATCGACCAAAACGCACGTTCGCTGGGATTGCTACTTTTCGGTCCAGGTTTTGTCGTACAGCGACTGGCCGCTTTGCGTGTGCATGATGACGCGCAACGATGCCTTGCCGCTGGAGGCCTTGCACATCGAGCCCAGCAGATTCGCGGTGGATTGATAGGTGCTGTCCATAGCATCCAGTGAGGAAGCGAAGGTATCGCCTAGCGAGGCGTAGCTGTCGTCGAGCACGTACTCGTACACCAAGGTGTCACCGTCGACACGGTAGTTGAAGGTGATGCCGGCGATGGCCAAGCCCTTGCCCTTGCCGCCCTGTTTCTTAATCTGGTTGAGGCCCACGATGCTCAGGATCAGACCGAGGAGTGAAACAAGGAACGAGCAGATAAAACCGGCAATAGCCAGGCCGTTGTACTTCCGGTTCGCTTCAGGCGGCCCAGGAAATTTGTCCCCGTCATCGACGCGACGTGGCACTTTACCAATTCAGTCAAATAATTTGCGAATTCCCGCACGATATCATATTCGCGCCCAAACATCAGCAATCCAGCAATAGTTGGATGTAGCTGATTATCTTTGGTAGAACGAGCGAGTGCCTGCAGACGCACGAGAAAATCGTCGTCATTCAAATTACGCTATGGATGGTTTGGCCGAATCCGCTGAAAATAAGAACGGTACGAGACAATCGTGCCTGAATCCAATGCAACACTACCCAAATCTTCCACGATACGAAGATCCTGAGGAGTGTCACTGCCATCGCGAAACATTGCTTTGACTTCATCCCGGTCGCAATGGTAGTCACCCATAGACTGTCTGGTAATTTGTCTTTGGCCTTTTTCGCCTCAATACAATTATCTTCTCGAAGTAGCCTCACATCCGACTCGGAAAGGCCGGCAAAAGAAATCAACTCAATAACGTCAGAATTCGCCACTTTATACGCCTTTCCGCTAGTTTACCGCCACTTTATACGCCTTTCCGCCAGTTTTTCATTCTGGGGAAGCCGCATCATGTTCAAGCAGCGTCATACCCCTTACCATGTTTAGTAGGCTCCGATGGTCGGGGCCGGGTCGCCGGTTCCGGTATGACTTTCCTGCCCTGTCGTTGATGATCCGGGAGGTGTTGTCGCCGGGAACGGGGGCGTCCGCTGACCGCTGATAGGAACCAGGCCGGCCGCATGGACGCGCTGGGGCGCATGGCGTAGGTGTCTTTCGTCAAATAAATCTGCGTGTCGCGAGGTGGTGACGTTTTCTTGGACTCGTTGAGTCAAGGAGAGCGTCGGCATGACGTATAGCAGGCAGAAGCGCGAGCGGGCGGTGGATTTGTACATCAAGTACGAGCACAGTGCCGCGGATGTGATCCATGAGCGGGGTATCCGAGCAGGACGATTCTGTATGTGTGGTACCGGGAGCGGCCGGAGGAGGAGCGTACCGGCGTTCCCTCGGGGCGCGGGCAACGGCATCGGCGCTATAGCGACGAGCAGAAACAGGCCGCGGTGGACCACTGCCTCGAGTACGGCAGACGGCCCGGCCGCACCATGCGCATGCTGGGCTACCCCAAAAGCAAGGAGCTGCTCATGGCGTGGATCGACGAACTCGCGCCCGGCCAACGCAAGCTGCGTCACGGGCCGGTGCCCGAGGAATCGAAAAGGGAGGCGGTGGTGGCCGTCGCGTCCGGCAGGATGAAGTCACGAGAGGCGGCCGCCGGGCTGGGCGTTCAGGCGGCGGTCGTGAGAAACCGGAAACGGCAGATGCCTGCGAAGTCCAGGGAGGAACCGGTGTCCGAGACAGAGAGAGGGAAGGCCGTCGCGAGAGCGGGGAATCCGGCCGGCGCGCGGCCCGCGGTTCCGAATTCGTCGGACGCGGCCGGTCTGGCGGACGCGTTGGCGTCGATGCAGAGGAAGGTGGCGGAGCTCCAGGCCCGTCTGGACGCGCTGGACGCCGACGTCGAACGGCAGCGGCGGGAGAAGAGGGAGCTCGACGTCGAGATCGCGATTCGCCGCGGGACTCTGGAGCTGTTGGGAAAAGGGCCGGGCGCAGACCCGGAAAACCTGACCAGCCGGGAGAAGGCCATCCTCGTCAAGCAGACCGGTGAGAGGCTGGGCGTGACCGCCAAAAGCCTGTTCGACGCGGTCGGCATTCCGCATAGCAGCTACCATTACCAGCCCGACGCCATGAACGGGCCCAACAGGGACGCGTGGCTGCTGCCCTTGGTCGAGGAGGCGTTCGGGAACAGCGAGAAGCGCTATGGGTACAAGCGCGTCCATCTGGAACTGAAGGGCATGGGGGTAACGGTGTCGGCCAAACGGGCCATGAGGCTCATGGCCAAGCATGGCATGGTGCCGTTGCACAAGAGCGCGAAGCGGTACGGCTCGTACAAGGGCGGGCTGGCCAAGGCGCCAGCCGACCTCGTGAACCGCGATTTCCACGCCGAGAGGCCGAACATGCCGTGGGTCACGGATTTGACGGAGTTCTCCATCCCGGCGGGCAAGGCGTACCTGTCTCCCATCATCGACTGCCACGACCGGCTTCCGGTCGCCTGGACGATCGGCACGAGCCCCAACGCCGCGCTGACCAACGGCATGCTTTCGGACGCGTGCTCCACGCTCGGCGAGGACGAGAAACCGGTCATCCACAGTGATCGCGGCTGTCATTATAGGTGGGCGGAATGGATCCGCATCTGCGAGGACAACAACCTGACGCGTTCGACGGGCGCGAAAGGCTGTTCTCCGGACAACGCGGCCGCGGAGGGGTTCTTCGGACGTCCCAGGCAGGAGTTCTTCCACAAGAGAAGCTTCGCGGGTGTTTCGATGGACGGGTTCATCGACATGCTGAACGACTACATGGTCTGGTACCGGGACAAGCGGATCAAGACCGAGTACGGCACGGGCATCATGGACCGGCGGCGCAAGCTCGGCCTCGTGGCATAATCAGAAGGCAGGAACAAGGAAGTCCAACAAAACGGCACCACCCCCGTCCATCATCCTGGAACTGCAGCATATCCTGTCCATGGACCTATACATCATGCCGCTCATCCTCGGAGGGGCGATTGGGCTCAAAGGCGGAGACCTATCGTTTCTTCTGCAGATGAGCTTCTTCGCCTGCGGCATCGCCACACTGCTGCAAAGCGGGTTGCTCATGAAGTTCCCCATCGCTCAGGGACCCTCCTATGTTCCCTTGGGAGCATTGTGCATGATCGGTGCCACAATGGGCATCCCAACCATGATCGGCAGCCTCATCCCTGGGGCCATCATCGTCATACTGCTTGGCGCAACCAAACTGTTCTCCAAATTCATACGTCGGGCCATCCCGCCGTTCATCGGAGGAATCATCATCCTCATCGTTGGACTGACTTTGGTGCCGACCGCGGTCACTGGCGTGTTCAGCATCACCGGCAATCTGACGGTCAACGCAATAAGCGGCTCCGTGACATTCGTCGTGCTGTTGGTATGCATGGTCCTGCAGTACCGGCTCAGGAACAGCGGCCTGCTTCATATGTGTTCCGTTATCGTTGCCCTCGTCATCGGCACGCTGGTCGCTGTGGCGATGGGAGGTGCCGACTTCAGCTCCGTTCCCGGAGCCGCATGGTTCTCGCTGCCGCAGCCCTTCCACTTCGGTCTGCCAAAGTTCGATTTGGGCGCATGTCTGCTCATGGCCGTGGTCCACCTGTTCGTCATGCTTGATACGACCGACACCTGGTTCACCGTCAAGGCCATCACCGGGGCCGATCTTGATGACAAGCGCATCGACCGGGGCACCATCGGAGAGGGACTTGGATGCTTGATGGGTGCGCGCTTCGGTGGTACCCCCATGACCGGGTACTCGTCCAATGCTGGGCTCATCGCCATCACGAAGGTAGCCAGCCGCAGGGCCATGATAGCGGGCGGTGCGATATTGGTGGCGTTGGGATTCTGACCCAAACTGATGGCCATCATCACCTCGCTTCCCACGCCCGTCATCAACGGCATATTCGCCATGGTGGCCATGACTCTCATCTCCAACGGAGTCAAAATGGTCAAGGACACCGTGCTCGACGATCGTGCCACGCTTATTCTCGGAGTTTCCGTGATGTGCGGCGTAAGCACCATAATCCTGCCGGACAACGTGGTGTCCGCCGCGCCTCAGTTCGTGCAGTTCTTCCTGGCATCGGGCATCGCCGTCGGCGGCACGGTGGCGATCCTGCTGCAGCTGCTACTGCCGAAAACCATTTCGTTGTCCGCCACGTCTACTCCCAAGGAGCGCCATCAACAGGCCATAAAAGCATAACCGGCAGGATCCGGTGAGATATGGGCCCCAAAACAAAGGTGGGTTCAGGAGCGACAGCCTCTGAACCCACCTGACCGTCAAAGCACTTTCTGAGCGCCTTCGTACTGAACCGTTCTGCCTGCCAGCCTGGTACCGATCCGAACGGATTCTTCCACTCCCTTGCCCTCGGCGATGGCCGCGGAAAACGCGCCGACGAACGAGTCTCCAGCACCGGTGGTATCCACTACACGCACCTTTTCCGCGGGGACGTGTCCGGATTCCGTCTTGGTGGCCCAGTAAGCCCCTTGGGAGCCAAACGTCACCACCGCGCCTTTACGCGCATGCTTGGCAACTTCGGAAGCGGTTTCCTTTGGCGAGGTGCGTTCAATGCCCAGGTCTTTCAGCAATTGGCTGGCCTCGACCTCGTTCAGGATAAGGAAATCCACTTGTCTGATGATTTCAATCGGGAATCCCGCATACGGCGCAATGTTGAACACCACCGTCGAATCCCTCTCTCTGCCCGCTGATATGACTGTCTGCACCGTCTCATATGGAATTTCCGCCTGCAGCACCACTACTGAGCGCTCATCGCAGGACCGATTCAGCACTGTCCGGGCGCGCAACGGTGAAAGACGGCTATTGGCCCCCGGCACCACGACGATGGAATTGTTTCCGTCATCGGAAACCATCACCGTTGCCAAGCCCGTCGAGATGCCGCCCATAAGTTCCACCTCTCCTGTGGAGATCCCACTTTCGCGCAAGGCCCGTAACACGGATTTTCCGTCCTCGTCATCGCCCACACAGCCAATGAACGTGGTCGGTACGCCGGATTGCGCGGATGCGACTGCCTGATTGGCGCCTTTGCCTCCGATATACCGCGCGCTTGTGGAAGCCAGAACCGTCTGGCCGGGCTCCGGAAGAGTTTTCATGCCCAGACGCAGGTCGATATTCGCGGACCCCACCACGTATACGGAATTCGGTGAAACGGCATCTTCTTGAATGTCAATCATCATTTCTCTCCACTGCTTGAGGAACCTGCCGCGAAATATCTTTGAAACACGAGCATGAGTATCGCCGGCACCAATGCGAGCATGAGCGCGCCCGCAAAGTTCTGGCCATAATCCACGCCTCGTTCTCCGAACGTACTTGCCAATGAGACTGCGGCCACCTGCATATCGCTGGTGTTCACCATAAGCAGAGGCCATAAATAGGACGACCACTGGGCAAGGAAAATCAGCAGACCAGTATTGATGAGTGCCGGCACACTGATCGGAGCGTATATCTGGAATAGAATTCTGATTTCCGAAGCACCATCGATTTTTGCGGCCTCTCGATATGAGACCGGTATGCCCAGGAAAAATTGCCGCAGGTTGAAGATCGCCAGGCCATTGCCTATTCCAGGCAGGATCAGGCCAAGGAACGTGTTGGCCAGGCCCCAATCCGTGAACAATGAGGACAGGGGAATGGCCACCGCCTCAAACGGCACCATGAATCCGACGATGACGATCGCGAAAAGCAGATTCCGCCCGGGAAACTTCAATACAGCCAGTGCGTATGCGGCCATCAGAGAAAGAACAAGACCCAAGGCAACGGAACCTATGCACACGATTGCGGAATTCAGCAGGTTCCTGGCGAAGCCACGTTCAAAAAGGAGCGTTATGTAATTGTTCATACTGTATTCGGAGGGAAACAGGCTGTTCCATGACAGCGGATTCAACGAGGACAGAATCTGATTGGCGGGGCGGAACGATCCAAAGAACATCCACACCGCCGGCAGCATGAACACCAGACTGAGGACCACAGTGATAGCCAGCATGATAGATCTGGAAGGACGGAAGATCTTCCGTCTACGGTTCATCGGTGATGTCTTCATCGGTCATCGCCCTCCCTCAAGAGCAGGAATTGTATGCCCACCGCCGCCAGCATGACGATCATGAGAATCACCACTTCGGCGGATCCAAGGTTTCTGCTGCTGAATGTGAATGTGGTTCTATAGGCATCGAACATGAGTACCGTGGAACTGTTTTGCGGACCTCCATTGGTCAGCATCTGAATAGGGACGAACAGGACGAAATTCGCAACGGTGTCGGATACGAGCACAAACAGCAACTGTCGTTTCAGCAGCGGAACCGTAACCGAGAAGAATGTCCTGAACGGACCAGCCCGGTCGATGCTTGCGGCTTCGTAATACTCGGTCGGAATGTCTTCCAAACCTGCAATGAGGAAAATCATCCAATATCCGACGCCAACCCATGTGGCCACCACGCCCACACAGAACAGCGCCTGGGATGGGCTAGTGAAAAATGGCTGAGGTTTGCCGCCAAGAGCCTTAATGACCGCATTGATCGGACCATCCTGCCGCATTCCCGCGCCCCAGGCAATTGATGAGCCGACAATCGGAATGGTCGCAGGAATGAACAGCAACGTACGCCAAACCCCTTGCACGGCGAGGCGTCTCGTCATCAGCACCGCAAGAGCCAGTGAGATCATCACCTGCACCGGATTGATAATCACATTGAATACAATCGTGCGCACCAAGGTATCGATGAACTCCGGGTTGGAGAACAACTTCACATAATTCCCCAACCCGTCGAACTTCGGTACGGACAGGCCTCCGGGCAACGCCTTGAACAGGCTCGAATACGCCGCAGAGATTCCCGGTACAATGCGCATGGTCAAAATCGCTATCAATGCCGGGGCAAGGAACACGATGGCCCATATCACATCGGAATGGCTCTTCCTCCTTGATTGCTGTGCCGATGCTTTTCGAGTGTCTTCTTTGACGCTGCGCATGGTGTCCTTCTTTCCTGATGTCACTTATAGGCGGCCCACGCCGTATTCAGCTGCGTAGTGGCATTTTTCAATGAGGTGGTCGGATCAGCGCCATTGCGGACGTCAGCGAATGCGCGGTTCAGGACCTCCTCGAATTCCACGTAGCCGATGGTCTGAGGCCGGATGACCGCTGTGTTCTCCAACTCATAATTGATGAGATTCACAGCGTTCTTTCCCGCATCGGTTTGGAATACATCGCGAGTAAAGTACCGTTCACGCGCCTTCTTCGATGCGGGAAGGTCAGGAGCCGGCTGATATACGGAAATCTGTCCGCCATCTTGGCAGGCCATCCAATTCATAAAAATCGCCGCAGCCTCTTTGGAATCCGAATATGGGTTCATGCCAAGGGACCATGAACCCGTCGGAGTCTTGGCATCGGTTCCCTCGAAAGTCGGACTGGCCGCAACACCCCAATTGAAGTCGGTTTTGGATGCCTTGTCGATGGCCCATGTGCCGTCCTGCATGAATGCGACGTTGCCCGCATAAAACTCGTCCTGCATCTCTTCCTGGCCCCGCGGAGAGACGCCATCGGCGAACAGGCTCTTGTAATATTCCAGCGCCTTGGTCCACCCATTGCTTTCAAAATCCGGAGTCAGGCCATCATCACCGCTGACGCCCGTGCCGCCGCCGGCCTCGACGAAAAGCGGCTCAAGCTGGTAATAGCGGTCCATCTGGCCGAACATGAACCCGTATTTTGCACCGCCATTGGACTGTGCCTTCGCTGCTTCGGACTTCAAGGCCTCCCAGGAGATCCTCTTGTCCGGGTCGGCGGACGGAGCCATTAACCCGGCTTTGTCCAGAATGTCCTTGTTATAGTAAAGAAGCTGGGTCGAAGTCGCCAACGGCACGGCCCAAAGCTTGCCATCATAGGTGTTCGCTTCGGTGGCGGACTTATCCCATTCGGAGGTCTGGTCACTGAATGCCGCGGTCAATTCCTCAAGATAGCCTCGAGAGACCAGCGCGGCGAGTCTCGGCTGATCGACGTAATACACGTCCATGGCGCCGCTCTTCTGGCTGATTCGCGAATCGATCAGAGAGTTCATGTCCTTGAACGGGACCGCCTTCCACTCGACCTTTATGGTCGGATGTTCCTTCTCGAACGCATCTATGACCTTCTGCATACCATCGTTATCGAGCGTCATGTGGCTGACGACCTGGATGGTGGCTGTGGGGTCCGTGTCCGGAATCGACGTCAGCGCCGTCGGCGCACCACCGGCACTGGGCCCGCCACAGCCCGACAGCACCATCGAAATGGATGCGCATATGGCTATGCCTCCAACGGTTCTGGCTGTTTTCTTCATGGTGTTCTCCTTTGTTGTGTTGTTCTTCCTTGAACACTCGAAAATCGGAAGCCGTCAGATCATCTGAAGCCGGCTGATGAACAGGCTGCGGAATCGATCCGCATCGACCTCAGTCGCGATCACGCAATTGGGCTCGGGAGGGTTCTCTTCACGCAGCAGATCCGCCACCGCCATGCCTCGTGTAACTTCGGATTCCGTTGCGAATGTGACATATGCCTTGCTCCAAGTGACAATGTCCGGCTGAGTGACAGCAGCCACCGCAAGGGGATCATGCATGGCGCATGAAGTCTGATCGGGTTCCGAATCGGGATGCCGTTTTGCCATGAAATCGATCCATGCTCGGGTACTGGCGCCCGCATATTGGGCAAAAGCGCTTTCGGACCGTTCCAATGCGGCGGCATCATCCAAGTCGATACGTACTTGCAATGTGACGTCCAGCCCCACGAATTTCAGAGGCATGCCCGACTCCGCCACGATTCTTGCGGCCTCCGGGTCAACCCAGATGTTGAACTCACCAGGCATACCCGACTCATTGGTATGCCGAAGGAACACGCCTCCCATGATCACCACTTCCTTGATCAACGGGGCGATGCCCGGGTCCAGCCGAAGCGCAAGCGCAATATTGGTCAATGGACCGATAAGCACCAGAGTGACCTCATGCGGATGCCGCCGAATCGCATCGATGATGGCCATCGCGGCAGGCACGTCCTCGTATTCGCTGTCCCGAATGGGATGATTCGGCTTCCGGAGCAACGGCCTGTCAGCTCCTTGATAGACCGGCACATCATACCCTATCTTGTCCAGCAGCCGATGAGACAACCTGGTCGCGCTGCGTACATCGGTATTGCCATTTACGGTGGTCACCGCCAGAAGATCGATATCGGGATCCGCTATCGCGAGGGCGAGTGCGAAACCGTCATCCACATCAGCACCAAGGTCTCCCATGGCCAAATCGGTATCCAAGATTATCTTCATCATTGAATCGTCTCCATCCATGCCAACTCGGACTGGGCCTCTCTGCTCAACACGAGTTGAATGAAGTATGTCATCAACACGTGTTGAATGCAAAGTTGGGCGTGTCGTCATGCACGGGATACGATGAATCCCATCGGATATCTCGTCGCCGAGAATTGCCCGGAAAACCAAACATATGGCGAAACCACGGCAGCCGGCAGCAGCCTAGAGTGATTTCATAGGATTCATGACCAGGACACCAGCCGAGCAGCACACCAACAGAAAGGCCGGGATGACAGCCACACGAGCCGACGTCGCCAGATTGGCCGGCGTTTCCCCTGCACTGGTCAGCTATGTGATGAACAACGGCCCAAGACCCGTGTCTCCCGAAGCACGGGCCCGGATCGAACGGGCCATCGATACCTTGAATTACAAGCCGAATGCCATCGCACGTGCGCTTCGAGGCAGCGAAACGAAGATGATCGGCCTCCTGACACCGGATACCGAGAACCCGTTTTTCGCCGAACTCGCCAAAGCCATAGAACAGGAACTGTTCGATGACGGCTATCTGCTGCTTGTAGGCATCACCAAAGACGATCCATCCCGCCAGTTGCAATATGCAAGAACCTTCCTGGAACGAAAGGTGGATGGTCTCCTGATACTTTCCAGTCGGGTCGGACGTGCCATGACCGAACTCTGTGACGCTGTTCCCACTGTGACTCTGGATAGAACACCGCTGCTCCCCCATGCATCCAGCGTGGAAACGGATTCGATGACGGGAGCCAGAAGAATCGTCGAGCATCTGCAGATGCATGACATCCAACTCATAGGCTGCATTGCCGGACCACCACAGACCAGAGTGACCGAAAAACGCACCAAAGGATGGCGTATCCAACAAAATGCCATGGGTTATGCGGAGAACCGCAATCTGGTCGCTTACGCATCGTTCACACCCCAAGATGGGTATGAGGCCGCCAAACGTCTGTTCACATCCAAGACCATTGCAGATGCACTGCGCAGGGGAGAACATGTCGGGTTATTCACACACGCCGACGTGCAAGCTCTCGGCGCAATGCACGCGCTGCTGGACATGGGCATCGACGTTCCGGGGCAGGTGGCGATAGCCTCATTCGACGGCACCCAATTGAGCAGGCACTTCACACCGACGTTGACGTCCTACGCCCAGCCCGTCGACGAAATAGCCCACTCGGCGGTAAGCGAGCTTATACGCCGCATCGACACAGGAGGGCAGCAACAGCAGAGACGGTCGATCAAGATCGAAGGCAACCTGCGTATAGGCGGCAGCTGCGGCTGCAAGCCGGATGGACCATTGCTGCAAAAGGCATGAACATCTGCGACCATTTCGACAGGATAGGAGCCACCGACAGACAACACCCAATGCACAGACCAATAAATTAAACTTTTGGCGAATTCGTCCTGAACCTCCTATTACAATGGCGATTCGAATGTCCGTAGACGCAGATGGGTGCACATGGCGCAGCAAGAAGACGAAACTCGGGATGCTGGACCGCCCGAGCAGAATGACGACCGACTGAATCCCAAGGCAGTTGACGAGGATTCAGCAACTTCACAGCAAGATGCACAGCAGGGTTCGGAAGAGACATCCGCAGAAATCTCTCAGCAAGACGCGGAGCCGGACTCGGAAGCAGTATCCGGAGACGAAATCCATGAAGGCTCCCCCACGCCGGACAAGGGCAAAACGACGGACAAGCAGCCTTCGGCACTTCGCCGGAAGGTCCAATAGTTGCGCACCCGAGTCTCGACCGCACTGGCGCCCGTCACCTCGTCCAAGCCGGCACAGGCCCTGGCACGCTTCGGCAGGGCTTTCCGCGCAATATGGCAGAAGCGTATGCGCTTCTCATACGCTTTCTATGCAATCGCATTTGTGATCACCAACGCCGTTGCGGTGCTCTTCATCCAGTGGAGCGTATACAACGAGCCGACGTACGCCGACCCCAACGCCGTGGACGAGACCACGAAGATGCTCAACAGCGTCAGGGGCCAGCTGACCAGTTTCGTCAGCCAGATGTGGCTGGGAGGCAGATACACCTCCTCCTGAACTTCCTGGTCCTCGGACTGTTCTATCTGGTGCTGGTCTTCCTCTTCAACCGATTCTGGATTGCCTCGGCGGTCTTCTCGGCGATCGCAATTGTGTTCTCGGTCGCGAACCGCATCAAGATCACCCTGCGAGGCGAACCTATCCTGCCTTCCGATCTCAGCTTCATCACCGGCGGCAACGGCGGAGAAATCGGCACCTTCATACCGAAGGACGCCGCACGGCTCATCAGCACGGCAATCACCGTATTGATCATCGTGGTGGTCGTCTGCATCATGCTGCAGTTCCTCGACCGCCGCAACTACGTAATCCCCTTCCACTGGCGTAAGCCGTTCCGGAACGCCAAGACCATTGTGGGCAACTGCTCGCGCATCCTCGCGCTGCTGCTCAGCTTCGTCACCCTGTTCTCGTTCACCTGGACCCTCGGCGCCCCGGATCATGGTCCAGCGTATGGGCCGCCAAGTACGCCAAGGCCGCCAAAACGGCCAACCAGAACCGTTCCGCCAACATCACCGACAGCACGGTGATCATGATCCTTTCGGAATCGTTCGCGGCCCCGACCCGCGTCCCCGGCGTCTCGTTCTCCGAAGACCCCATGCCGAACATCCGCAACCTCAAGGGACAGACGACCTCCGGCATCATGCTGTCCCGGGCTATGGCGGAGGCACCGCCAACATCGAATACCAGTCTCTGACCGGCCTGAACATGGCATTGTTCGACGACTCCATGCAGTCCATGTACCAGGAGCTGGTGCCGCACCAGAAGCAGGCCTACACCTTCAACCAGATATGGAACCAGACGTATGGCGCAAGCGGCTCCATCGCCCTGCACCCGTATTACAAGAACATGTATCTGAGGGATGTGGACTACAAGAAGTTCGGATTCAGCAAGTTCCTGACCCTGGTCAGCAAGCCTGAGATCAAGCATCAGGACCGCATCGACAACTTCATCTACGTCAGCGATGCCGCAGCCTACCAGGACGCCCTGGACGCGGTGAACGCCAACACGAAGCATCCCCAGTTCATTCAGCTGGCCACCATCCAGAACCACATGCCCTATAACAACTGGTATGCGAACAACCAGTTCCAGGATTCAGACACATCCCAGCTCAGCGGCGACGAGCGCTCGAGCATCGACACCTATGCCAAGGGCGTCAACATCACCGATCAGGCGACCACGGACTTCCTGAACCAGCTTGATCAGGTCAACAAACCCGTCACCGTGATCTTCTATGGCGATCATCTGCCGGGCATCTACTCCACTGCGGCCAGTGACCCGAAGAACGGCGTGAACCTGCACGAGACCGACTACTTCATCTGGTCCAACCAGGCATCGGAATCGAACGGGACCAAGTTGGACGCCAAGGAGTCCGGCTACACCTCCTCCAGCTTCTTCATGCCGCTGGCCGCAGAGCACATGAACACGAAGGTCTCGCCGTACCTGGAATTCCTTGATACGGTGCACGAAGAGATTCCGGCGATGACCCGCCCGGTGTCCAGCACCAGCGACCAGACCGGAGACAACAACAAGACCTATCTTGCGGCAGACGGCACCACCGTCTCGTATGACCCCATGTCCGCAAAGGCCAAGAAACTGCTGGAGGAATACAAGCTCGTGCAGTACGACCTGACCGCCGGCAAGGGATACCTCAACGACACCAAGTTCTTTGACGTCAAGTGATAGGTCACCGTTGAATCAGCAAGGGGCGGGGTGGAATCCACATACAGGATTCCGTCCCGCCCCTTATTGTCTGGGCCCGTATCAGGCCGCCAACAGCCGCACCTACTTGGACAGCAGCGGGGCCACCTGCTCCTCGTAGGCGGTCAGGGCGGTGTCGATCACCTGGTGCATGTCGTAGTACTTGTACGTGCCGAGTCGCCCGCCGAACACGGTCTTCGGCTCGGCCGCGGCCTTGGCCTCGTACTGGGCGTACAGGGCCTTGTCCGCATCGGTGTTGATCGGATAGTACGGCTCGTCGCCACGCTCGGCAAAACGGCTGTACTCCTCCCACACCACCGTCTTGTCCGGGTTCTGCCGCTCGCGACGCTCCGGATTGAAGTTCTTGAACTCGATAGCGCGAGTGTAGGGCACGTCCACGTCGGAGAAGTTCATCACCGGGCAACCGAAATGGTCGCCCTCATCGTAACGGACCTCCTTGAAGTCCACGGTGCGCCACTTCAGGTCGCCAAGCTCGTAACCGAAGTAACGGTCGACCGGACCCGTGTAGACCACCGGCACGCCCGCGGCCCGCAGGGCCTTCTTGTTGTACGGCTGGGATTCGTCGAAGAAGTCCACGCCCAGCGAAACCGTGATGCGCGGATCGTCGATCATGCGCTCCATCCACTTGGTGTAGCCGTCCGCGGGCAGGCCCTCCCACGTGTCCCTGAAATAGCGGTTGTCGTAGTTGAAGCGCACCGGCAGGCGGCTGATGATGCCCGCGGGCAGGTCCTTCGGATCGGTCTGCCACTGCTTGCCCGTGTAGTTCTTGATGAACGCCTCGTACAGGGGGCGGCCGATGAGCTGGATGCCCTTGTCGTTGAGGTTCTGCGGATCGGTGCCGGCCAGCTCGCCCGCCTGCTCGGCGATAAGCTTCTGTGCCTCGGCCGGCGTGTAACGCGCGTGGAAGAACTGGTTGATGGTGCCCAGGTTGATGGGCAGCGGGTAGACCTCGCCGTCGTGCGTGGCATACACGCGATGCACGTAGTCGGTGAACGAGGTGAAACGATTCACGTAATCCCACACACGCTTGTTGGACGTGTGGAACAGGTGCGCGCCATACTTGTGGATCTCCGCGCCGGTCTCCTCATCCATATACGAGTAGGCGTTGCCGCCGATGTGGTCGCGGATGTCGATGATATGCACACGGGCACCCGCATGCTCCACCGCCTGCTGCGCCACCGTCAGGCCAAACAGGCCCGCGCCGACAATGACGAGATCGGGGTACTGCGCGCCCTCCGACGGGCCGTGCTGCGTATTCTCCGCCGCATTTGCCATGACTCAAAACCTTTCATGATTCCATGTGCAATTCCACACGCGTTTCATTGTCCACCAGTATAGCGAGAAGCACCTATGTACATATGCGATTCCGAATTCAGCGGCTCCTATAGGCTTCGGGCTTCCGGCTTGCGCAGGCTGGGTTTCGGCTTTATTTGGTGCACGCGCGACGTGCGCCTACCCTGTGACATACTGTTCATGTCCGCATAAACAGGGCGGCCTGCCGGCTACGACCGCAGGGCGCAGACACGTGAAGAAGGATTCGCCATGACGCAGGTTTCGCCGCTTGTCTCAATCATCGTGCCGGTGTACAACGCCGAGAAATACCTGCGTTACTGCGTGGACTCGATTCTTCAGCAGTCGTATGAGCATCTGGAGATCATCCTCGTGGACGACGGCGCCACCGATTCCAGCCCGATGATTCTGGACGAATACCAGCGGCGAGACAATCGCGTGCGCGTTATCCACCAGACAAATGGTGGCATCGCGAAGGCGCAGAACGCCGGATTGGATGCGGCGCACGGCGATTACATCGCGTTCGCCGACAACGACGACATCCTCGACCGCAGCAACATCGAACTGCTGCTGCACGCGCTGATTTCGACCGGCGCGGACATGAGCAAGGCCCGCTGGAGGCAGTTCGGCGGCTCCCAGATCGAGGAAGTCGCGATGGAAGCCCGTGAAGGCGCCGCCGAACCTGAACATGTGAGCGTGTTCACGAATCCGCTGAACGCCTACCAGACCGTATTCTGCAAGAGCCTGCGCCTGATCGGCGACAAGCTTGGCCACAACACGGAGGCCCGCTATTTCAACGAGGCGAACTGGTGCCGCCTGTACAGGCGCGAGCTGTGGGACGGCGTGCGATTCCCGGAGGGCATGTACGCGCAGGACACAGCTATCGCAGGACACCTGTACGTGCGTATGAACAAAGTGGCGGATATTGACGTGAACCTGTACAACTGGCTTCAGCGCCCGGAATCCGTAACACACCAAAAGCGTGACTTCGCGTTCCACCACGACCACATCACTGCGGCATCAGATAATTTCCGTCTCTGTCTTGACCGAGGCGTCCTCCCCATGCGTAGCTACTACACGTTGATCGGCGAACTGGAAGCCGAGAGAGGAGCTCCTGACTTCCATATTCCAGAAAACCAGCAGCAGTACGAAACCGACCGTCAGGAAATTGATACCCTACTAGCCAATCTCACCCGCGCACAGCACATGCGGTGCGCCGTCATCCAGTGCATTCGTCTGTTTGAGAAGTATATCTACGACCGCAGAATCAAGAATATGCGATAAACATTCTTTACTTTACTGTACAGTCCTCCTCGGCCAATAAAACAGAGCCCGTTGTCTAGATGGAAGTGCGACACCCTTTAAATTGGAGATTGTCCAGATAACCAGTGAAAGGGTGTCGCACTTTGGGTCAAGTGTATTCGTGCCTGTCGGAAGAGGAGGTAGGGGGGTGCGGACGGGAAGTTGGACGCCCATCCTGGCATTTGTCATGATTATGGTCTGGGGCCATCGTTAATTCCCTACGAGGCGTTGAATATCGACCTGAACATCATTGGATTCATCTACGTATATACGTTGATCACCTACTATCGCTGGTATATGCAACCGCTATCAACAAAAACCGCCCTGATTATCGCAACTGCCTGCACTCTGCTGTTGCTCGCATGGAACGTTTCGTCTGAGCTGTTATACACCGATAAGCACGCCGGAGAGTATCAGACTCTGATGTACATCATGGACAGAGAGTGGTCGCTGCCGATACTCGGCTTGAGCTTGGGTATGTTCATCATATTTTCCCGCATGCAGTTCCGCTCCCGGATAATCAACACGATCGCTTCATGGACGTTAGGTGTATATCTCATCACAGACCGCAATTACATACGAGACTTACTGTGGACCCAGTGGTTCGCCTTCGACAAGCTGAAGTGGCCTGATTTTTGTTCCGCCCTTACAGTGAGGCGGCTTGTGCCGCTTGATGTTGACAATACTCGGTTTCCACCGCTTCCGGTGTCCTGTAGCCCAGGGACCGGTGCAGGCGCTTCGAGTCCCCGCCACGAGACCCACCGGAACGTCGCCAATTCCAGGTCCTTCAGATCCGCGAAGGGTCTGCGCCGCCATACCAGCTCGGTCTTGTACGCGCCGTCGGCGCTTTCGGCCATGGCGTTGTCACACGAGTCGCCGACGGTGCCGGTCGACGGCAGCATCCCATATTCCATAACCCCGGTGGCGTACACCATGCCGATGCACTGCGTGCCATGGTCGCTGTGGTGGATAAGACCATCCGCGCCGCCGCGGGACGCGGCCCATGAGACCGCCTGCTCCAACGCCTGCAACGGCAGCTCCTGCGTGTTCATGGCCATGGCGCACGCCCATCCCACGATCCGACGGGCGTACACGTCGGCGGCGAACGCCGTGTAGCCGAACGAGCCGTTGGCCATGCGCACGTAGGTGATGTCGGCCACGTGCAGGCGGTTCGGCGCACAAGCCTCGAACCTCCCGTCCACCGGATCCGGCCTGCCGCCCGTGCCCTTGGCGGGTTCCGTCGTCACCGGGGTTCCGCCGCGGCGCACGCCCCGGATGCCAAGCTCGCGCATGATGTTCATCACCTGGCCGCGGCCGGCCTCGGCCGGATCCCGGCCCTGGGCGACCAGCTGCGCGTGCATCTTCCCGTAACCGTACACGGCCATGAAGAAATCCGAATGGATCTGGAGGATGTCGCGGGCCAACGCCCCATGCCCCGCCCGCATGCGGCTGACGGGACGTGTTCTGAACATGCGGCAGCCACGCGGCGTGAGAAACCCGCAGTCCAACGATTCGGAAAGGACCCTGCGGATCGGCCCGACCTTGAAACGGCTTTCATGCTCGCCGATGTACGCGGCCATCAACGCCGTGTCGGGTCGAGCCCGGCCGCGAAAAAAGCCGACGCCGTCGTCAAAATCTCGTTCGCCCGACGCAATTCCGCGTTCTCGGCCCGCAGCCTCCTCAGCTCCGCCATCGCGTCCTCGGCCGACTGCCTCGTCTCCTCCGCGACCGTCGCGTCCGACTGGTTGCGCCAACGCCGCAGCGATTCCGGCGCTATCCCCGGATCCTTCGCCACCGCGGAGATCGCGTTCGTCTCCGACGAATACGAGGAACGCGATTCCGCCAGCAGCCTGACCGCCTTCGCCTTGAACTCCGGCGTACATCGAGCGCCCTTTGCCATGGTTCCATCATCTCCCATCGAGTCAGAGGAAATACGGAACAAAAATCAGTTCATATCAAGTACTACCAATCATACTTCCCAGTTATTATTATGCTGGCAATATCCATGCTGGTATTCACAGCAGGACTGGCCCTTGAGGCTGCTCGCAAGATGTTTCAACTTATATCGATGGGAGACGGAGTATTTAACTGGTTGTGGAATAGATGCAGACTATTCGTCGCCCATTCCACCGGACAGAACGATTCCTCTCTTGACTAGCACTGCATTCACCTGGAGAACGATACGATCCAGCGATACGGCAAAGATGACAACAAAAATGGGAAGGAAGGAATACAGGTAGCGCGCCCTAGTCTCGAATAGCATCAGGAAGCATGTCAATCCGATAAGGGATAGGCGAAGAAACACCGCATAATCATCAGTATTTTTCCTTGGTAGCAATAAAGCGGCGCACAACAACAGAATCATCCACAGCAGCTGCTGCAGTGACCCAAAAACGGAAGGCGTATTGTTTTCCATGTAGTACAGCTTTTTCAGCAAATTAGGCAGATTCCTCTCACTGGGCACCTCAGGGAATCCCTTACCCTCATGTCCGATGCCAAATGTTCCATCACCATATGTAGTGACGAGTTTTACGGCATAAAAATGGATTGCGGAATCAGCGTTCATTGCCTGCAAACGCCGTAGTGCTACATCAAGATCTTCCGCTTGACGATCGGTTTTATCTGGAATGCCCGCAGAAATCTTCACATCGTTCAAATTGAACGCACCATATGACTGCGGGTTCGCCCCCATCATCAAATAATGTTGATAGGAAAACGCCATTTCTGGATTTGGATTGACATGAAGGTGTTTCTTTAACAGAGGAGAAGCAACACCGTAGATAAGGGCAGCCGACACAAGAATCGAAAGGAATATGCAGAGAATGTCTTTCAGGACGCCTTCCCTTCTGGCATAACGGAGTATGCAATCAATGACTAACGCAACTACAAGGACCAATACCGTCGGCTTGAACAAGCTGCCGACGAACGCGGAAAACACCATTACCACAAGCACAATATAGGTAATAGGTGCGGCAGAATTCCGATAAATAAGATATAGCAATACGACGGTGGCTACGAAGGGGAACAGGAACGTATCCGTATAAGGTGTTCCGATCCAAAACGAAAGAGAACCTAATATTGTTGCAATAATCCAAGATGCATAGACTATGCATGCCTTGCCGATAGCACTGCCTATCCCTAAAGCTAGGATAAGACATCCCAAGTTGACACCCAGTGCTCCCACAGACGCTGTAAACATCGCTGGATCCAGCTTAAGGACGAAGCTCACGCGCACAAGAAACTGCATCAGGACAGCCAGCCCATAATTGTTGGGGAACATATCAAAATACGATTGAAATGCCCCTAAATCCCCTCCACTTACGGCGGCTACAGCATAATTGAATATCGTGTCAGGATCCCAATTGGCAACATATGGCGTATATCTGATAACCGCATTTTGGAATACCAATACCGCGACACTCAACAGGGGAAGCACATAGCAGTAGCTATTGCCACCTTTACAGGAATACTTCAGCAATGCATATGTCAGCAATACAACAAAAAGCAACGCGACAACGAAAAACACGGGCATAGGCAAGGCATACTTCGGTCGCAATCCATAGGGATTTTCCAGCGATGAGTACCCGAACGACACCAGGAACAATATCATAACGGCAATAACGCTGTAGATAGCATATACTGTGCAGGTCAGATAGACGCCCAATCGAGCCAAGCCCATATTTATGGTGTCACGCATCGTTTCCCTATCAATCCGAATTCTTCATTCATCCCATGCTAATCTGTGCATGCTGCAATGCAGTTCGTACCCCATGCATTGCAGCATACACACCGCTCAGCTTTCGTGCTTCTGCTGTTCGCTGCTTTCCAGCGACTGCGCAGCAATCGCCTGTTCGTCCTCCAAATTGACGGCGATGGCGGCACGAACGCCTTTCCATTTCTCGATAACGAACAACGGATTGAGAGCAAGCCAATACAACTTGCGCTTCCATGTATATTGCCGGTCACGCAGGATGAACAACGAACCCAACGTGAAGGCACGCACGACCTGCTTGACAACGAACGCGATGGAAATCGGATCCATGGTTTTGCCTACGCGACGAACTCCCACGATCTCGTCGAACATACGCTTCCTGTAGTCACGTAGCTTAATCTCGTTGGTGTGCCACACATTCGCACGAGGGGCATAGGCCTTCATGTACCCATGACGGATGAGGTCCTCGCCGAACTTCTGGTCCTCGGCATAGGGAATATCCTGATAGGGGACGTCGCACAACAGCACGGATTTGCGCGCGGCCGAGTTCACGTCCGAGTAGAACGTGACGAGGTCGAAGAGCTGTTGCGAGTCAATAAAGTCATCATCATAGAACAGTGTGGTACCGAAGTCCGGGCCGAACTGCTTGAACGTGCGGATGATCTCCTCCTTCAGCAGCGGTAGCGCGGTGGCACGCGGATCCTGCTTACCCATCACGCCCACGACCTGTGGGAAACGCTCCAGCGGCTGAATGATCTCGTACAGCCAACGATCATGGGCGGGAGTGGCATCCTGCGTGAGGTAGATGACATATTCGCCACGCGCCTTCTCCGCAGCCTGCTGACGCACCCTGCCGTGGGAAAATTCCGGTTTGGTGATGGTCTCGTACCGGAAATGCCGGAATTTCGGTGCCCAAGATCTGATGATCTCGGGCGTGCGATCCTTGGAGCTGGTGTCAATGACGAGAATCTCGTATTCGAAGTCCACCTTCTGCTTATGCAATGCGGTGAACAACTCATCCAGATTATCCTCGCCGTAATAGGTGGGAATGAAGACGGTGGCTTTGATGTCAGTCATGATTCTGTACGGTGGCCTCTCTAAGAATGATACGTTCGAACTTCTCATAGGAGGCATCCCAGGAAGAGCTTTCCGCTCTCTTGGAGATGCGTTGGCAGCGCGCTTCGATGTCCGAATCGTTGACGACCTTGTCAAGCCCGTGGGCAAGTTCGATCGGAGAATCGAGCGTGTACACGATGTCCGGGTTCTCTCCGATGACCATGCGGTTGTTGTCGCCGTCATTCATCACCGGTACACATCCAGCCGCCAACAACTCCAACGGAAGCAAGGACGCATTGGTGAGGGAAAGCACCAGACACGCTTGAGACTCATGGTAGATTTCCGCGAGCTGAGCCGGACTCACGATACCTCGGTTCTCGTAGGGGAACGGGATATCGAAGTCCGACACATCCCAACCAAAGAACACAATGCTGTAGTCGGGGTGCATCTGGTGGAACTTTGCCAACGCAAGCACACCGATTTCAAAAGCCCTACGTTCCGTCACAGGACGGCCGTAGAAACAGATCTGCTTTTTCTTAGGCTCCTTGGTCTTCGGTTTATAGATATCAAGGTCAGCGCCAAAATCAAAGTAGTCAGCGGGCATACTGAACTCGCCTACCTTCTTGGTGAGCCAACGTCCAGCAGTGACACCGTAGAAACCGAATCGGTAAGTGTTCTCGGCGAGCACGGACTTGGAACCCATACCATAGAACAACGGCTCATAATCCTGCACAAAATACATCTTATGGACCTTGGCCTTCATATTGAACACCGGGTACGCGGTTTCCCAACCAGTAGCGAAGAGAACATCCAAATCACTCTTGTCAATGTCCTTGACTGGCACGCACTTCACGTCGATGTCGAAATGATCCTTAAGCAATTTATGCGAGTATTCCGCCGGCTGCTGCACAGTGCTTTCGTAAATGAAGAATGTAACATTATGACCGCGTTCCTGCAAGGACTTAGCAAAGCGTGCAATGGTATGCTGACCGCCGCTACCGACACTGATGGGAGACAGAACCCAGCCGATATTGAGCTTGGCCTTGTTCACCTTCGCCGGTGTCTTATACGGATGAGCGACAAAATCAGCCGCGACAACATCTTCCGCGGATGTCATCACGTCAATGGGACGCTTGACCACAACGTTCTGAACAACAGGCGCACGCTTGATCTTACGCTTGATGAAGCCAAGGGTACGACCAATAGCTGTTTTCAGACCGTTATGGCGAACGTACTGGAAGAATGCCGCAATGTATCCCATAATCACTTCCCGATAATTCTCTTAATCAGACGAACAGGCGCGGACACTGCCCTACCGGCTTTCCAAGTCCTGGAATGATAAACCGCATCGAGCTGAGCCGACAGCCGCTCTTTCTCTTGGTTCTGCAGGTTACAGACAGCAACCAGCTGTTCATAGTTCTTTTGCAGGTCCGCGTAATTCTTTTGCAGGTCCGCGTAATTCTTTTGCAGGTCCGCGTAATGGAGATACAAATCGTCGTATTTCTCCTGCAGCCAGGCTTTATCCCCAGCCAACAGCAACGCCCTATTCAGGGAATGGAAGCCTCGCGTGAAAAGACGCACATAAGCTTCGTTCATCGCGATACGTGAGAAATCGACTGTGCGGAACGTTTTATCATTGTTGTATCCGGTAAAAGCAGAAACATCAGCAATCAGCTTTTCACGAATCGACAGATACTTATCCGGATTAGCCGGGGGGTTGTCAACATCGAACAAATTATAGTCGTTCAAATAATCAACATCCGTTGCTTTGTTCACCAAATCATCCAGACCTGCATACCTGCGGGAATCGTACTTCAGATGATCCATGACAAGGAACACTGGAGTTCCTAAGGCGAGAGACGGCAGCATGGCATGCAGACGTGTGGCCACGACCGCATGCGCTGACTGGTAGAGGAACAGGAAGTACTCGGCCATCTGGAACCGGTCTTCCCGGCTCATGTTCGCGTCGAAGTAAGGAGAGGACTCGATTACAGGACGCTTCGTCTTCTGACGCAGCATTTCGACCACGGCTTCAGGAAGATCGACAGCAAGAATGTAGTCCTGCTTCTCAATCGTCGGGTCAGCTTGAAGTGTCAGGGTCATACACCCCGAGAAATATGATTCGACCCCGTGCTTGCGCAGAAACTCCAACGTGGACATATCCCTTGCCCCGACAGGTCCATGGCTGTTGAGGTACGCCACGCTTTCAGAAGAGAAGAACGCTTCGCCAACTCGTGAATCAGCCTGATCCACATACATGGAGACCAGCAGCGGATGAATCGACTCGCTTTTCGGCGGCCATGCATACGGGGGATGCATGAACCATCCGTTCATGATGATTTTCGTATCGCCCTGCGGCTCCCATTGTCCGACATAGTCACGATCTACGTACGTGTCCACTGCCGGGAGGAAACGTCTGGCAGCGATGCTCTGAATCTCATCACCGATATTTTCGGTCTCGTATGAGAAAAGGCCGTACTGCATCATTAACCTTTCTGCGAGGTGACGATGAAATCGAACGGAGGCTTCCAGTTCTGGCTGACATCAACGGGAGCGTGCACCTCGAAGAGCAGCACATTATTGGCCATGAGGTAGTTGTCGCTACGATCGGACTTCTTAACGGCGACCTGCACCGAGAAGATGCCGTTGGGGAAGATGTTGTCTATCTCCAAGTGGATATGCGACTTATGCCCTTCGGTGAAGTCAATGGTCTGATTGACGTTCTTGTCGTCTGAAGCCACACGGAACACAATCTCGCCGACTTCACTGTTGATGACGAACGTGAAGACGGCATCCTCCAAAGTGCGCTTCGGCTCGAGATCGATATCGAAGGTCAGCTTGTCCTGGCTCGCGCTGTGAGTTACAGCGACGTCCACGTTCTCTCGGCGCTGGCGCGCAGCCTCTTCCTGCTCTTGCTTGCGTTCGTCATCGGCGCTCGTGCCGGCGAACTGCTCTTCCAGGCTAGCCAGATCCAAGCGCTGGTTGTTGAGTTCCTGATATGCCTGGGCGACTTCCAGCGGGGAACCATCGATCTTCAGGTCACCGTCGTGAATCAGAATCGCGCGATTGCAGAAACGCTGCACGGAGTCCATGGAATGCGTCACTAGAATAACCGTCTTCTTCTCACGGCGGAGTTTGGCGAAGTATGCATAACACTTACGCTGGAACGCTTCGTCACCGACGGCAAGAATCTCGTCGAGGAGAAGGATGTCCGACTGTGCACGAATCGCCATGGAGAAGGCCAAACGCACCAGCATGCCGCTGGAGTAGTTCTTGATCTTCTGCTCCATGAACTCGCCAAGTTCAGCGAAATCGACGATGTCATCGTACATCGCATCGATTTCTTTGGTGGAGAATCCCATCAACGCGCCATTAAGGTACACGTTGTCATGTCCTGTGAGTTCGGGACTGAAACCGACACCCAGCTCGATGAAAGGCACGAGGACACCGTTAACGGTGATATCGCCTGTCTCCGGGTAATAAATCTGAGCCATCAGCTTCAGCAGCGTGCTCTTACCGCTACCGTTCCTACCGACGATACCGATGAAATCGCCCTTGTTGATGGTGAAGGTGATGTCCCGGAGAACCTGATGTTCCTCGTATCCTTTCTTACCGCTTAACGTATTGAAGATGGCCTGCTTCAGACTGGAGGCCTTCTCCAAAGGCAGTTTGAAGCTTTTGGAGACATGGGAAACCTGAATGGCAACTTCTTTGGTCTTCTTGGAATCAGACATCGTCACATCACCTCAGCAAACTTCTTGGAACTCTTTCCGAAGTACCAAGCTCCGAACGCCAAAACCACCAGCACGATACCTAGCGGGACCAAGCCGATCAGCGGAGTCCCCCACATGGACCACAAGGTCTGCGTGTAGTCCGTAACCAAGTTGTATCGGATATCCTGAATGACCTGTGCCATAGGACTCAGCATCATCAGCTTCGCCATAAACGGATGCGTCGCACTCACCATCGTAATCGGGTAAATGATGGGCGTACCGTAGAAGAAGAGCTGCAGAGCGACTTCCCAGAGGTAGCCGACGTCACGATATTTGACGAACAGCGATCCCAGCATCAGACCAATGCCCAACGCCAGCAGGTACATTTCAAGAATGTTCAGCGGCAGCAACAGGACTGTCCAACGGAACTTCACTCCGGTCAGCAAAGCGAACACAAGCACCACCAGCAAGTTGAAGAACAGGTTGATGAGCGCGGAGATCGTTCCAGAAAGAACGATGATGTACTTGGGGAAGTTGATCTTACGGATGAGGTCGCCACGCGATACAATCGCCTGCAGACCTTGCGTAGTCGCTTCGGCGAAGAAGGTCCAGAACGAGATGCCGGCCAACAAGTAGACGGCATAGTTCGGAATGTCTCCACCCATCGCCAGGAACTTGGCGAACACGATGTACATCACCGCGAACAACATGAGCGGCTTGAGAATCGACCACAGGTAGCCAAGCGCTGACTGCTGGTAGCGCAGCTTGAAATCGGTGACCGTCAGCTCATGCAGCAGCACACGGTTCCTCTTGCTGAACAGCTTCAATGTTCCTCCTCCTGCAACAGGCCTGAAGCAGTGTCATGGTAGTAGTACTACCCTACTAGCAACCCTGCCGAACGACGCTTGCCCCCGTTGTCTAGATGAAAGTGCAACACCCTTTAAATTGGAGATTGTCCAGATAACCAGTGAAAGGGCGTCGCACCTTGGGTCAAGTGCATTCGCACCTGTCGGAAGAGGAACGGCAGATCATCCAGATAGAGATCGGCAACGGGACGAGCATACGGCGGATCGCCGGCCTGATCGGCAGACACGCCTCCACGGTCAGCCGCGAAATCAAACGCAACACAGGGTTCCCGTCCAACGAGAACGAGTCCTACCGGCCGTACCGGCCGGAGCGTCTCAAGACGAGGCCGTGGACCGGCCGGTGTCACATCGCCGGCCCCGCGCGCCGGAAGGCCGAACGCCGCCGCGCCAGGACCCGCAAGCCGTACCGGCTCGCCTCGGAACGCCTGTGGGCGTGGGCGGCCGAACGGCTGCGTAGGGGCTGGTCGCCGCTGCCGGTCAGCGGCCGGCTGAGGCCGGAGCACCCCGGCGACGAATCGATGCGCTGCCGCCCGGAGACCATATACCGGTGGGTCTACGCCGACAAGGCGCGCCGCGAACGCTGGTCACGCCATCCGCCGAGGGGCCATCGCCGCAGGCGCAGGGCGAAGGGCCGGGGCGCGGCCGGGAGCCGCATACCGCTCAGGACATCCATCCACGAGAGGCCCTGCGGGCCATCCGACCGTTCCCAGTTCGGCGAGCGGCAGGCCGACAGCGTCATCGGCGTGGGATGCAACCCGCACACCGAGGTCGAAAGGCGCACGCGTTTCCTTATGGCGCGCATCGTGCCCGACAAGACCGCCCGCGAAAGCGTCGGAGCGCGGTTCCTCATGTTCTCCGCGCTGCCTGGCCGGGGCCAGGACCGGCGTCACGCACGACAACGGCACCGAGTTCGCCCGCCACGCGGAACTGCGCGAACGGCTCGGCATGGCCACCTACTTCGCCGACCCGTACTCGTCGTACCGGCGCGGCGGCAACGAGAACCGCAACAGCGCGATCCGCCGCTACCTGCCCAAACGCACGCGCATCGACCCGTCCATGGCCAACGAGATACAGACCATCGTGGACGAGATCGACAACCGTCCCATGCGCGTGCTCGGCTACCGCACCCCGGCCGAGGCATTCGCCGACGAACTGCCATCATTAACGAAACAACAAGGATGTTGCACTTCTAAATAGACAACGGAGGCGAAACCCCGCAAGCCGACGAGGACTAGGATTTCGCACTCACCACCGGCGAGGCACCACTCCGGGCTTCGCGCTCATTTTCAAATGAGGCCACCTCGGGCATTCTTCTGTTTCAAGATGATCTTATCGTCGGCCACATCCTTGAGGTGCTTGCCGTACGGGCTCTTGCCGTACTTCGCGGCGGCCTCAAGCAGCTGCTCGCGGGTAATCCAGCCGTTCTCATAGGCGATTTCCTCGGCCACGGCGATGGGCAGGCCCTGCGCGCGCTGCACGGTGCGCACGAACTCGCCTGCCTCGTACAGGGAGTCCATCGTGCCAGTGTCCAGCCACGCGTAGCCGCGGCCCAGCGTACGCACGTTCAGCGCGCCCGCCTCCAGGTACATCTTGTTCAAATCGGTGATCTCCAACTCGCCTCGCGAGGACGGTTTCACCTGCTTGGCAAACTCCACCACGCGCTCGTCGTAGAAGTACAGGCCCGTCACCGCGTAGTTCGACTTCGGATGCTTGGGTTTCTCCTCGATGGACACGGCCTTCTTGTCCGCGTCGAACTCGACCACGCCGTAACGTTCCGGATCGTCCACGTAGTAGCCGAACACGGACGCGCCCTCGCCGTTCTCCGCCTTCGCCTTCGCCTTGCGCAGCGTGGCGCCCAGTCCATTGCCGTAGAAGATGTTGTCGCCGAGCACGAGCGCGCACGGCTCGCCCGCGATGAACTCCTCGCCCAGCAGGAACGCCTGCGCCAGACCGTCCGGGGACGGCTGCACCACGTAGGAGAATTTCACACCGTACTGGCTGCCGTCGCCAAGCAGGCGTTCGAAATTCGGCAGGTCCTTCGGCGTGGAGATGATGAGAATGTCACGGGTACCGGCCATCATGAGCACGCTCAGCGGATAGTAGATCATCGGCTTGTCGTACACCGGGAGCAGCTGCTTCGATGTCACCGTCGTCAACGGATACAGCCTCGTACCCGAGCCACCGGCGAGAATGATGCCTTTCATAAGGACCTGCTTTCTTCACAGTCGTAATCAGCTCACACCAGCTTAGCCAAGACAGTGGCGAAACAGAAAACCGCGCAGGTCATTCTGCGCGGTTTTCACACTGACATCAGGCTGTCGGAATGGGCTGACAGACCTTTCCGGTTTGCCCTATCTGTCCTACTTGCCGAGTTCCTTGCTCACGTATGCTTCCAAGGTTTCCTCCCAGTCGGCGGGCGTGTAGCCGGCGACCTCGATCTTGGACAGGTCGAGCGCGGAATGCTTGGGACGCGGGCTGACCGGCGAGTTCGCGTTCGCGAAGTACTCGGCCGTGCTGATCGGCTTGACCTTCTCCCCGTTGCCGTTCGTCAGTTCGAACACGCGGGACGCAATCTGCGCCCAGTTCCTCACCGCGCCGGAACCGGTCAGGTTGTACGTGCCGTACGGGGCATGCGAGTCCAGCAGGTGGAAGATCGCCTCGGCCATGTCCTTCGTGAACGTGAGACGCCCGTACTGGTCGTCTACCACCGTCACCTGCTCCAGCTGGTCGTCCGGGTTCGCGACACGGTCCGACAGCATCATCATCGTCTTCACGAAGTTGCGGCCCTCTCCGATCACCCAGCTGGAACGCAGGATGTAATGTTCCGGCGCGTTCGCCACCGCGATGTCGCCCGCAGCCTTCGTCTGCCCGTACACGCCCAACGGCGAGAACGCCTCATCCTCTGAATGCAGGTCCGCGGTGCCGTCGAACACGTAGTCGGAGCTCACATGCACCAGCGTGATGTGATGGTCCTTCGCGACTCTCGCGAGCAGGGCCGGGCCCTGCACGTTCGCCTTCCACGCCGCCGGACGGCCCTCCGCGGTCTCCGCCTTATCCACGGCCGTGTACGCGCCCGCGTTGATGATCGTGCCGTACAGGCTCCAATCGTACTTGTCGTACGCGGCCGGATCGGAGAAGTCGAACTCGTCGATGTCCGTGTACTCGAAACCACGCAGACCATGCGCCTCCGCGTACGCGCGGACCGCACGGCCCAACTGGCCGTTGCAGCCCGTCACCAGCGTGCGCTTCGGCTCCATCGGCTTGGCGTCCTTGAGCATCGGATGATGCAGGTCCGCCTCGGAGCGTTCGCTCTCCTCCAGCGGGATGGGCCAGTGGATGTTCAGCTCCGGGTCGGCGAGGTTGACGAACGTGTACGTCTTCTTCTGCTCTAACGACCAGTGCGCGTTCACCAGATACGTGTACACGGTGCCATCGGCCAATGCCTGGAAGCTGTTGCCCACGCCACGCGGCACATAGATTGCGCGAGACGGGTCCAGGCGGGTCGTGTACACCTGACCGAAGCTCTCCCCCGGCCGCAGGTCCACCCACGCGCCGAAGATCTCACCGGCCGCGATGCTGATGTACTTGTCCCATGGCTCCGCGTGGATGCCGCGCGTCACGCCCTTCGTCGCGTTAAACGAGATGTTGTTCTGCACCGGACCGAAATCCGGCAGACCCAACGCGGTCATCTTCGCACGCTGCCAGTTCTCCTTGAACCAGCCACGATTGTCACCATGCACCGGCAGGTCGAACACCAACAGGCCCGGGATGTTCGTCTCCTCGACCTTCAAGTCCTTCTCGAATTCGAACGACATACGTTCCCTACTTTCTATCTTCAGAATCGTTTTGCCACGTTGCTATGCAGCGTGCAGGATTAAGCGTTTTCAAGGCCTCCCCTTTATCGGGGAAAGCCCAATTCGGGCATTCGGGGCCCAAGGCATCGAGGATGAAGAACATGTCGTATCTCAGTTTCGCGAACTCGACCCGCAGAAGGTTCTCATCATGACCGATACGGTTGCGGATGGTACGAACCGATTTGAGGCGGTCCACCAGTTCCTTGCGCAGCCTGTCCTCAAACGGGTCGCCGTCATTGCCGGGAAGCCTTCCCTTCGGCATACGACGCAGTTCCGACGCCCATGCATCCGCGATGTTGGGGAACGCGCCCATGAGGACATGGGCGAGTTCAGGGTCCTTGCCGGAACGGGACAACATGCCATCCCACGTGCCCAATGTCAATTGGGAGAACACGTCGTCGCGGGTGATCGCATCCCCGTGCCTTGGATGCGTCTGGTCGGAACGCCAATGCCGCTGCTTGCGCAATGCCGTGTTCCGGGCCTCCGCGATATAGTCGCGCTCGGGGCTGTTGATCAAAGCCCGTATCCTCCCGATCGGATCGCTTTTGCCGGCTTCAAGCCAGTCCGGGATGCCCGTTATCTGCTGCCCGGACACCCATTCGCAAAGCCGGTGATCGATTGCGTTTCTGACGAATATCTCGATATAGCCGATATAACCGATTGTGGTGGCGGATGCCTCCACGTTCCAGCGGTACAGCCTCACCGCCAGACCGACCAGCCGTTCCCGATCGACTGTATCCACATGCCGTCTTGCATAATCGAGATACACCCGGAACCGCGCGTCAGCAAGAAAACGACTCGCCATCACGGCATTGTCCGCTTGCTTTTTCAAATTCATATGTGTATCTTTCTTAGTGCTATAGGGGCCACACCTTCGAGGTGTGGCCATTTTCATATTCCGCTCACTGACCCTGCTGCTTGTATTTGGCTTCGGTGGCGGCCTTGGCGGGCTCCCACCAGGCGCGGTTGTCCGTGTACCACTTGATGGTCTGCTCCAGGCCCTTCTGGAAGTCCGTGTGCGTCGGCTTCCAGCCGAGCTCGGTCTGAAGCTTTGTGCAGTCGATCGCGTAGCGGCGGTCGTGGCCGGGACGGTCCTTGACCCAGTCGAAGTCGTCCGGGCTCTTGCCCATCACGGTCAGGATGTCGCGCAGCACCGTCAGGTTGTTCCGCTCGCCGTCCGCGCCGATCAGATACGTCTCGCCGATACGACCCTTCGTCAGGATCGCCCACACGCCCGTCGAATGGTCGTCCGTATGGATCCAGTCACGCACGTTCAACCCATCGCCGTACAGCTTCGGACGCATGCCGTCCAGGATGTTCGTGATCTGACGCGGGATGAACTTCTCCACATGCTGGTACGGGCCGTAGTTGTTCGAGCAGTTCGAGATCGTCACGCGCACCCCGAACGTGCGGTGCCACGCGCGCACCAGCAGGTCCGAGCTCGCCTTCGTCGAGCTGTACGGGCTCGACGGATGGTACGGGGTCTCCTCCGTGAAACGCGCCGGATCGTCCAACGCCAGGTCGCCGTACACCTCGTCCGTGCTCACGTGGTGGTAGCGCACGCCGTACGTGCGCGCCGCCTCCAGCAGACGGAACGTGCCCTCCACGTTCGTCTTCAGGAACGGCTCCGGATTCGCGATCGAGTTGTCGTTGTGGGATTCCGCCGCGTAGTGCACGATCGCGTCATGGCCCGGCACGATTTTGTCGAGCAGCTCGGCGTCGCAGATGTTGCCGTGCACGAACTCCACGCGGTCGCCCAAGATGCCCTTGATGTTCTCCAGGTTACCCGCATACGTCAGCGCGTCCAGCACCGTGACATGCACGTCCGGATGGTTGTTGTACACGTAATGAATGAAATTCGAACCGATGAAACCACAGCCACCGGTCACAATGATGTTATGAGGAGTAAACACTTCATCAGCCATGGGCACTATGGTACCGTTGCGCCCGTACGGCCACTGAGACCCCGGGTTCTAGATAGAAGTGCAACGCCTGTCTATGGTTGGAAGTGTTCAAGTCCACAACCGAAGAGAAAGCGTTGCACTCGATATGAAAGCCTATTCCCACCTGTCGGCAGAGGAACGCATCCGGATCGACGAGTTGAGGAACCGTGACGGGCTCGGGGTCTGCCAGATCGCCCTGAGGATCGGCAGCGACAAGTCCACCGTCAGCCGCGAGCTGCGGCGCGGCCTGTGGTTCGCGTCCGACGAGAACGGGTCCTACCGCCCCTACCGGCCGAAACGGCTGAAGGCGGGCGCGTGGACGGCCCGCCCGTTCTACTCGGCGATGACCGCGCAGCGCAAGGCCGAACAACGCGCCCGCCAGCCGCGCAAGCCCATGCGCATGGCGTACGACCCACTGCTCGAATGGGCCACGGCCGCGTTGCGCAAGGGATGGACGCCCGAACTCATCGAGGGACGGCTGAAGGTCGAATGGCCCGACGACCCGCGCATGCGGATAAGCCACGAGTGCCTCTACCGGTGGATCCACGCGAAACCGCAGAGGGCGTTGGACCTCAGGCGGTACCTGCCTCGCGGCAAGCGGCACCGCACGCGTTCGAAGGGCAGGAGGTCGAGGGGGCCGCGCATCCCGATGCGCGTGCCGATCACGGACCGGCCGAAGAAGGTGGACGCGCGCCATGAGTCCGGCCACTTCGAATCCGACACCGTGGTCGGCGCGTCCCCGTCCAAGCGGTGCATCGACACGCAGGTCGAACGCAAGAGCCGCAGGCTGTTCGCCCGGTTCATCCCCGACAAGGGCGCGCCGGCCACGGCGCGCGCCGAATACGACATCCACAAGGACATCCCCGCGCCCGCGCGCATCGACCGGACCTGGGACAACGGCACGGAGTCCTCCTGCCACCTGCTCGTGGACGAGGCCCTCGGCATGCTCACCTACTATGCGGACCCCTACTCCTCATACCAGCGCGGCACGAACGAGAACCGCAACGGACGCATCCGCCGCTACCTGCCCAAAAGGACCGGCTTCGACGACCTGACGGACGAGGACCTGCAGGCCATCGTCCAGGAGATCAACGACACCCCCATGAAGGTCCTGGGCTGGGAAACGCCCAACGAGGTTTGGTATCGAGAGCTCGGCAAGGTAATGTCGAAGACAAGCCACCCAAAGACGGGTGTTGCACTTACAAATTGAATCCGGGGACACTTGCGACGCAGGAATCCATGTTTACCGCTTCGCTCCAGTGACTGAGTCAAAGTAGTACAACCTTCCATTGATGTATTGAGTACCATACAGCATCTTCCCATCGGCACCGTAGTACACCGTCTTACCGCCATTCGAGTTCAGACGCTGCCAGCCGCGGTCGTTCGTGGGGAACGCGGTGTACTGCATGGTGGAGCCGTACTGCGCCACCCAGCGGGTCTTGCCGTGGATCTTGCCGCTGTTGAGCGCACTGTTCAGGTAGCTTGTGTACGAGTAGACGCTCAGATTGTTGTAACCGGCCGCCTGCAGTTTGCCGTACCAGGAGTTGACGATGCCGTCATACACGCTCCGACTCGTCGGGCTCCTGTGCCCCGTGTACGTCCAGTTCTCCAGATCGTAGAGCACCGGGTAGCTCAGGCCGCCCGGGTTCACGCCCGCCTGGCGCAGCAGGTTCACCACGTCTGCGCCCTCGGACGCACCGTCGGCCGCACTTTCCGCATACGAGAAGACGTACACACCGAACGGGATGCCGAGACGCTTGCATTCGCTGATGTTGCGCTTCGCCTGCACGTCGAAGCCATTGCCCCAGCCGTAGCTCAGACGGATGATCGCGCCCTCGACGCCCGCGTTCTTCACCGCCTGCCAGTCAATCGTGTTCTGCCACGCGGACACGTCGATCACGCCCTTCGCCTGCTGGGCGAACAGGTTGTTGCACGCGTCGAAGAACGCCTGCGTGCCGTTGTACGTGCCCCAGTGCGCACCGTACTCGTTGTTCTGCAACGCGGCGAGCTTCACCGACGCGTTGTCGGCACGCGTCTTCGAGGAGACCGCGTTCACGTCACCGCCGTTCGCAGCAACCTTCTCCTTCACATCCGCGGCGCTCACCGGAATGAACGACTCGCCATCCGTCTTCGCCAACGGATCGGGCTGCTTGCTCTCCGTGCCCACGATCTTCGGATCGGTGACCGTCTCGCCCGTCTCGATGTCCTTCAACTCGCCTTCCGGCGTAGCCGCATATTGCTCGGACACCACCGTCGCATCATCGGAGATCTCGACGGACACCTTGTCCGGCAGCTCGGCATTCGGATTGTCCGGCATCGCGTCGGCAGCCGTCTCATCGGCGACCGTCACACCGTTCGCGACCGGACGCGTCGCGGAAGTCGCGGACCGCGCCTGCGAGCGCGCGTCGGATGAGGTCCCATCCGAGGCGGTCGCGGAGGCCACGGACCGGACGCCGGACGCGTCCGCGTCGGTGTTCACATCCGCGAGCGCGCTGGCCGGAGTGACGCACACCGCGCCCAACATCGCCGCCGCCGCGACGGACGTCACCGCCGCGGTCACGCCGCG
>ERZ1031746.109-NODE-109-length-34668-cov-15.972034_pt1 | contig 34668 bp, 27 predicted proteins | sample MGYA00518171_ERZ1031746 | MGnify/ENA primary metagenome ERZ1031746 (study PRJEB33719, sample SAMN04261238) | wastewater metagenome | biome: rural village; feature: human; material: feces | host: Homo sapiens | place: El Salvador | collected 2013-01-07 ...
CAATACGGTGGACGGCAAGAAGTTCACCGCCACGTTCACCATCGACAAGGGTCTGAGCGACAAATGGCTGCCGCTGGCAGGAGCGGCGAGCAGCGTCGATGTCACGTCAGCGGGAAAGACCGGAGGCGCCAACGGAAACGGCGGCGGCGAATCCCGATCCTCCACCGGCCACACGCTCTTCTACTACAACGAGAGCACGCAGTCGGCCATCATCCCGGCCGGGCTGTCCACCGGCATGACCTATACGGAAAGCGGCATCATCGCCCCCACACCCACCGACAAGGAGATCGCCAAGGCCAACGCGGCGGTCACCAACCAGCCGGGCACCAAGGACGTGCCTGACTCGGTGGGCAAGTTCGCCTCGTCGGTGGCGGGCGGCGAGGACACGGCCGGCGCGCAGGCTCAGGCGCTGGTCGCGCAGCTCAAGGATTCTGGTTGGTTCTCGCACGGCCTGACCGGCGACTATCCGTCGCTGCCCGGACATGGCAGCTATCGCATCAACGCGCTGCTCGCTGGATCCGCGATGGTCGGCGACAGCGAGCAGTATGCCTCCGCCATGGCGCTGATGGCCCGCGAACTCGGCCTGCCATCCCGCGTGGTCATGGGCTTCCTGCCCAAGAACGACGACGGCGACATCAGCAACGACCGCACCGAAACGGTCAACGGCACCTCGACCGTCAAATTCACCGGCAACGACATCGAAGCATGGGTGGAGATCAATCTCGAAGGCTACGGCTGGGTCGCGTTCTATCCGACGCCTAAAGAGACGAAGATACCCGACGACAACCAGAACCTCACCCCACCCAACCCGCAGACGCTGGTCCGACAGCCTCCCGTGCCGCTCACCGACCCGCTGCGCGACGAGGAGCAGGCACACGGCAAATCGGCGCTGGCCGGCGAGGATGCCACCGATGAGCCGGCGGCATCCATCTGGAGCACCATCGGACGCATCGCGGCGAAAGTCGCCATCTACGGCAGCCCGGTATGGATACCGCTGCTGATCTGTCTGCTGATCCTCGCACTCAAGGCCGTCGCCCTGGCCCGCCTGCGCCGGCACGGCGACGCGCGGCAGCGCATCACCTCCGGCTGGCAGGCCGTGCACGCGCTCGCCGGGCAGAGCGGCATACCCGTCACCGGCACGCGCCGCGACCAGGCGCAGGCCATCGCACGGCAGCTCAACATCGACGGTGCCCCACTGATTGCGCTGGGACGACAAGCCGATTACGCGGCGTTCTCCGGCCAGCCGGTCACGCCCGAACAGGCAGTCGCCTACTGGCGTTCCGTACTGACGACCCGCAAGCTCATGCTCGCCTCGCAGTCCTTCATGCGCAGGCTGCGAACCCGCCTGTCATTGCGCGGAGTTTTCCATAACGTTCGTATACTGTCAAGTATTCGTACATGGCGGCACGGAGACAAGAGGAAGCCAGACGGACGGCAACCCGCCAAACAGCGGCCCGTCAAGCGGAAATCCTCCACGAAACAGCCCGCTGGCCAGAAGCCCGCCACGCAACAACCATCCGCACGGCAACCCTCCTCGCAGAAAGGCCGACAGTCATGAACGACATGCAAATTCACGTGGCAGCGGACAGCAACATCGGCCTGAGGCGACGCGCCAATCAGGATTCGTTCATCATCGACGACGGCGTGTTCCTCGTCTGTGACGGCATGGGCGGCGGCGTCGGCGGGCAACGGGCCAGCAGCGCCGCGGTGGATCGTTTCGAGACACTGGCGTCACGTTTCAGCCGGAGCCGCACGACCATCGGGCATACGATCGACCTCGCCCAGGCCGACGTGCTCGCCATCGGCCAGGAGCTCGGTGGCGTGTCCGGCACCACGGTGACCGGACTGATCGCGCCAGGGCGAATCGAACGGGACGCGCCCGGCGATGTGGCGCTCGACATCAACCCCGACATGGACTGGTACGTCATCAATATCGGCGACTCGCGCACATATCACATGGATGCCGACAGCGACGGCCAGTGGGACGCCTCCACGCTGTGTCGCATCACGCGCGACCACTCCCGCCGTCAGGAGGCCATCGACTCCGGTGAGATGCTGCCGGAAGATGCCGTCATCATCCCGCGCAACATCATCACCCAGTGCATCGGCGACCCGGACGGCATCAACCCGGACTTCTTCGCGGTCCGACCGACCGGCAGGTTCATCATCTGCTCGGACGGCCTGCACGGCGAAGTCGATGACGCCGCCATCGCCGCCACTGCTGCGGCATGCGCGGACCCGCAGACCGCCGTCGACGAACTGATCCGCATCGCTCTGGAAGCGGGCGGTACGGATAATGTCACCGTAATTGTTCTGGACATAACGGGCGAGTATGCTGGGCAGAAGGTGTGGCATGCCAGTAGGCTCGCGCAGCAGGAGGATCTCGAAACGGTCAGTGACGAGACGCTTGACACCATACGCATCCAGAAACCGGCCAACCAAATCTGAACATCAAGGAAAGAGGTCACGATGGTTGATTATGACAAGGCCGTCGCAACAGTGCAGGATCCCAATGCCGATCCGGTCTTGCTGGCGAAAATCGCCTATGAAAACCCGGAATTCGGCGCCAATGTGGCAGTGAACCCGCGCTGCTATCCGGGATTGAAGCGTTGGCTGGCAACGTTCGGCGATGAGCGTGCGCGGCAGACGCTTGCGCAGATGGGCGTCACCGCCGAGGACGGCCCCGTGGCCGACGCGCAGCCGGCGCAGGATGTCGCCGCCGACTCCGCCGCTGCTTCCGCCGCTGCGGACCAGTATTCCGCAGATTCGTACAGCGCGGACCAATATTCCGCAGATTCGTATGCGGCATCGGCCGCGCAGCAGCAGCCGGCACAGGACCAGTACGCGGCGGAGCAGTACGCGGCGCAGCAGGAGCCCCAAGCCACCAATCCATACGGGTACACGGCTCAGATGGCGCTGGAGACCACAGATCAGGAGCTCATCGCCAAGATCGCGCAGTACGCGCCGGAATTGCGCCCCTGCATCGCGCGTAACCCCAGCACCTACCCGGCACTGGTCGACTGGCTCGCCCAGCTGAACGACCCCGCGGTCAACGCCGCCCTCGCCACACGTCAGTGAAAGGAGCCGCTGACATGGCAACGATTCCCTATCCCCCGGCACCCGAGCTGGGCTGGTACGCAGACGATCCGGTAGACAAGCCTGCCGCAGTCTCTTCCGCAGCGGCGGAACCATCCCCCGTCTCATCCTCCACCGCCAGCCATGCGGCCAAGGGCTCGTCCGACGGCGATATCGAGGACTGGGACAGCACGGTGCTGTCGTCGTCCTTCACCGCCAAGGCGCCGCGGAAGATATACATCCTGCACAACGACGCCACCGGCCAGACCATCGTCATCGACAAGAGCACGCTGCTCGGACGCAAGCCGTCCATGGACGTGCCCGAAGGCGCCAAGGCCGAGAAGGTCGAGGATCCGACGCGTACCACATCGCGCAATCATGCCGCGATCAGCATCGATCAGAACGGCACGCTGTGGATCGAGGACTACGGTTCCCTCAACGGCACCTACATCATCCGCGACGGGCAGGAAGCGCAGGTGCTCAAGGGCAAGCCGCGCGAACTCGACGCCCCCGCCACGCTGCGTATCGGAGACCAGTTCTTCCAACTCACCGAGCGCCAGTAGCGACATTGCACTGTCCATCATGTGAAATACCATCCGGCGAGAGTCCCATCCAACGACGGAAAACGGGACTCTGACCGGATGCAATCGATTCGACGATACGCACCCAGAATGTTTCACGGGATGTTTCACGGAGTATTTCGCGTCTATGCATTCTCCCGTAGACATTCCCGCGCTTCGCATATGACAAAGCGGGGCCCGGAACCACCGCAATGGTTCCGGGCCCCGCTTTCACAGAGCTAGGACAGAGCTAGGACTCAGACGAGATCGTTGCCGGAGTCGGCGCCGAAGTCGTTCCCACCCTGATCATCGATGAAATCGTCAGGATTGAAGTCGTCGCCGAGCTTCAGGTCACCGAAGTCGATGTTGGAGAAGTCCACATCGGACAGGTCGGCATCGGAGAAGTCGGTCTGCGAGCCGTCCATGTCCGCGCCCAGCCCGAAGTTCGGGTAGATCGTGTCGCGGATGGCCTTGTCGGGCTCCACCACGGCGTTCTGGTAGCGGGCGAGGCCAGTACCGGCCGGGATGAGCTTACCGATGATGACGTTCTCCTTGAGACCCTTGAGGTCATCGACCTTCTGGCTCAGGGCGGCTTCGGTGAGCACGCGCGTCGTCTCCTGGAAGGAGGCGGCGGACAGCCACGAGTCGGTTGCCAGCGAGGCCTTGGTGATGCCCATGAGCTCCGGACGAGCGGCGGCCGGCTTGCCACCGTTCTTGATGGTCTCCTTGTTGGCGGCCTTGAAGCGCGCCTGGTCGACGAGCTCGCCAGGCAGCAGCGGGGTGTCACCGGAATCGATCACGGTGACGCGGCGCAGCATCTGGTGCACGATGACCTCGATGTGCTTGTCGTGGATATCCACACCCTGGGAACGGTACACGGTGTGCACTTCGTTCACGATGTTGACCTGGGCGGCACGCGGGCCGAGGATGCGCAGGATCTTCTTCGGATCGACGGAACCTTCGACCAGCTGGTCGCCGGCGGCCACGTGATCGCCGTTCTTGACCAGCATCGGCGCGCGACGGGTGTCGGTGTAGACGATCGGTTCGACGCTCGTGTCGTCCGGCGTCAGCGTGATCTGACGGCCATGATCGGTGTTCTCCACCTTGACCACGCCGGCGAACTCGGCGATCGGCGCCTCACCCTTCGGGGTACGGGCTTCGAAAAGCTCGGTGACACGGGGAAGACCCTGGGTGATATCGGACGCGGCGGCCACACCACCGGAGTGGAAGGAACGCAGCGTCAGCTGAGTACCAGGCTCGCCGATGGACTGGGCAGCGACGATGCCAACGGCCTCGCCGACGTCCACCAGCGTGTTGGTGGCCAGCGACCAGCCGTAGCACTTGGCGCACACACCGCGCTTGGACTCGCAGGTCAGGACGGAACGCGCCTGCACCTCTTCGACGCCGTGCGCGACCAGGTCGTTGAGCACGTCCATCGACAGGGCGTCGTCGCGCTTGTACAGCACGGTCGTGCCGTCGGCCGGGTCGATGACGTCGGCCGCAAGCAGACGGGAGTAGGGGCCACCGTCGGCGGCCTTGACGAGCGTCAGGTTGCCGTTCTCGTCGCGGTCGGCGATGCGCATGGTCAGACCGCGCTTGGTGCCGCAGTCCTCCTCGCGTACAATCACGTCCTGCGAGACGTCCACCAGACGACGGGTCAGGTAGCCAGACTCTGCGGTACGCAGTGCGGTATCGGCCAGACCCTTACGCGCGCCGTGCTGGGAGATGAAGTATTCCAGCACGGACAGGCCGTCGCGGTAGTTGGACTTCACCGGTCGAGGAATGATCTCGCCCTTCGGGTTGGCCACGAGGCCTCGCATGCCTGCGATCTGGTTGATCTGCATCATGTTTCCTCGTGCACCGGACTGCACGATGATGGCCAGGTTGTTCTTGGAGTCGAAGTGTTCCTCGACAGCCTCGGAAACCTCGCTGGTGCACTTGGTCCACAGGTCGATGAGTTCCTGACGGCGCTCCTCTTCGGTGAGCATACCGATTTCGTAGTTCTCGTTAACCTTGTCGGCTTCGGCTTCGTACTTCTCGATGAACTCGTCGCGCTCGGACGGCTGGATGACGTCGGAGAACGCGAAGGACACACCGGACCACGGTGCACGGGTGAAGCCCATATCCTTCAGAGCGTCCAGCGTCGCAGCCACCTGTGCGGTGGAGTAACGGGTTGCGATGTCGTCGACGATCTTGCTCAGACGCTTCTTCGGAGCCTGATCGTTTACGAACGGGTAGTCGACCGGCAGCGTGCTGTTGAACAGGATGCGGCCGTAGGAGGTTGCGAAAAGCACGGAACCATCGTGGAAGCGCTCTTCCTTCACCACCGCCGGGCTGCCCGGTTCAGGATCGACGACTTCGATTTCGCTCGGTTCCCAACCCTTCGGAAGCACGAAGTCTTCCGAAAGGCGGATAAGCACCTTGGCCTGCATGTCGATCTCGTGCTTGTCGAGCGCCATTTCGGCCTCTTCGAGCGAGGAGAACACACGGCCCTGGCCCTTGGCACCGTCGATGACGGTGGTCAGGTAGTACAGACCGAGGATCATGTCCTGGCTCGGCATGGTCACGGTGTGGCCGTCTGCCGGCTTCAGAATGTTGTCGGAAGCCATCATCAGGGAGCGGGCCTCGGCCTGGGCTTCGGCGGACAGCGGCAGGTGGACTGCCATCTGGTCGCCATCGAAGTCGGCGTTGAATGCGGCGCAGGCAAGCGGCGGCAGGTGGATGGCCTTGCCTTCCACCAAGATCGGCTCGAACGCCTGAATGCCCAGACGGTGCAGCGTAGGTGCACGGTTCAGAAGCACCGGATGCTCGGCGATGACCTCTTCGAGCACGCCCCACACTTCGGAATCGCCACGGTCCACAAGACGCTTGGCGCTCTTCATGTTCTGCGCGTAGTTGAGGTCCACAAGACGCTTGATGACGAACGGCTTGAACAGTTCGAGGGCCATCGGCTTCGGCAGACCGCACTGGTGCATGCGTAGGGACGGACCGACCACAATCACGGAACGGCCGGAGTAGTCCACACGCTTACCAAGCAGGTTCTGGCGGAAACGACCCTGCTTGCCCTTGAGCATGTCGCTCAGGGACTTCAGCGGGCGGTTCGAAGCGCCGGTGACCGGACGGCCACGACGACCGTTGTCGAACAGGGAGTCGACGGCTTCCTGAAGCATGCGCTTCTCGTTGTTGAGCATGATCTCAGGAGCACTGAGCTCGATGAGGCGCTTCAGACGGTTGTTACGGTTGATCACACGACGGTAGAGGTCGTTGAGATCGGAGGTCGCGAAGCGGCCACCGTCGAGCTGCACCATCGGGCGCAGGTCCGGCGGGATGACCGGGATGACGGTCAGCACCATGGCCTCCGGCTTGTTGCCGGTGGTCAGGAAGGCGTTGACGACCTTCAGGCGCTTGAGGGCGCGGGCCTTGCGCTGGCCGGAGCCGGAGTCGATCTCCTCGCGCAGCTGCTTGGAGGCGGCCTCCAGGTCGAAGTCCTGCAGGCGCTTCTGGATGGCTTCTGCACCCATACAACCCTCGAAGTAGTCACCGTAGCGGTCCTGCATCTCGCGCCACAGGTCCACGTCGCCTTCCAAGTCGCCCGGCTTCAGGTTCTTGAAGCGGTCGAACACGGCGTTCAGACGCTGGATCTGATCGTCGTAACGCTGGCGGATGGCGGCCATGTCGCGCTCGGCGCCGTTGCGCAGCTTGGTACGTGCGGGGCCCCTGCCCTCGCCTTCGGCCTCAAGCTGGGCGAGATCCTCCTCGACCTTGCGGGCGCGGTTCTCGATCTCGTTGTCACGGCGCTTGGCCATATTGCCGATCTCGGTATCGAACTCGTCCTGCAGGTCGGGCAGGTCGTTGTGGCGCTGCTCCTCATCCACGCTCGTGACCATGTAGGCCGCGAAGTAGATGACCTTCTCCAGGTCCTTCGGAGCGATGTCCAGCAAGTAGCCGAGACGGCTCGGCACGCCCTTGAAGAACCAGATGTGGGTGACGGGGGCGGCCAGCTCGATGTGGCCCATGCGCTCGCGGCGCACGCGGGACTTGGTGACCTCCACGCCGCACCGTTCGCAGATGATGCCCTTGAAGCGCACGCGCTTGTACTTGCCGCAGGCGCACTCCCAGTCGCGGGTGGGTCCGAAGATCTGCTCGCCGAACAGACCGTCCTTCTCGGGCTTCAGGGTACGGTAGTTAATGGTTTCCGGCTTCTTGACCTCGCCGTGGCTCCAATTGCGGATGTCGTCGGCGGTGGCCAGGCCGATCCTCAGTTTGTCAAATGCGTTGACGTCCAGCACTCTGTATTGTCCTGTCTTTGAAATTGATGTTCAATCACGTTTCGTCCGGGTCGTCCGGCCCGCCGCGCCGCGCGTTCGCTGCGCGGCCGCGGGCCGGACGACCCGTGGGGAATCACTGGTATTCGGGTTCCGGGGCCTTCTGGTCTTCCTTGGCGGCAGCGTCGGGGCGTGCGCCGATGTTGAAGCCCAGGTCAGCGCTGGAGGAGGGATCGTCGTCCTCGTCCTTCATGTCGATGGCGACGCCTTCGGCGTTGAGCACTTCGACGTTCAGGGACAGGGACTGCATTTCCTTCAGGAGCACCTTGAACGACTCAGGGATGCCTGCCGGCGGCAGGTTATCGCCCTTGACGATGGCACCGTAGACGCGCACGCGGCCGTCGACGTCATCGGATTTGGTGGTCATCATCTCGTGCAGCGTGTAGGCGGCACCGTAGGCCTCAAGGGCCCACACCTCCATCTCGCCGAAGCGCTGGCCACCGAACTGAGCCTTACCGCCCAGCGGCTGCTGGGTGATCATCGAGTACGGGCCGGTGGAACGGGCGTGGATCTTGTCGTCGACCAAGTGGTGCAGCTTCAGCATGTACATGTAGCCCACGGAGATCGGCTTCGGGAACGGTTCGCCGGTGCGGCCGTCGAACAGGCGCGCCTTGCCGTCCTCGCCGACCATCTGGTCGCCGTCGCGGTTCGGCAGGGTGGACTTGAGCAGGCCCTTGATGACGTCGGGGCGCACGCCGTCGAAGACGGGCGTGGCGACCGGCGTGTTCGGAGCGCCCTTTTCGGCGCCCTTGGGCACGTACTTCTTCCACTCGGCCTCCAGATCGGGGTCGAGGCTGATGTCCCAGCCGGAGTGCGCGATCCAGCCGAGGTGCAGTTCCAGCACCTGGCCGAGGTTCATTCGCGAAGGCACGCCCAGCGGGTTGAGCATGATGTCGACCGGGGTGCCGTCCGCCAGGAACGGCATGTCCTCCTCGGGCAGGATGCGCGAGATGCAGCCCTTGTTGCCGTGGCGGCCGGACAGCTTGTCGCCCACGGTGATCTTGCGGTGTTGCGCGATGTACACGCGGATCATCTGGTTGACGCCGTTGGGCAGCTCGTCGCCGTCCTCCTCGGCGTCCTCGCGGGTGATCTCCTTGACCGCGATGACAGTACCGGTCTCGCCGTGGGGCACGCGCAGCGACGTGTCGCGCACCTCGCGGGACTTCTCTCCGAAGATGGCGCGCAGCAGGCGCTCCTCCGGGGTCAGCTCGGTCTCGCCCTTCGGAGTGACCTTGCCGACGAGGATGTCGCCGGCCTCGACCTCGGCGCCGATGCGGATGATGCCTCGCTCGTCGAGGTTAGCCACCGCGTCCTCGCCGACGTTCGGCAGATCGCGGGTGATCTCCTCGGCGCCCAGCTTGGTCTCGCGGGCATCGATCTCGTACTCCTCGATGTGGATGGAGCTCAGGGTGTCGTCCTGCACGAGGCGCTGCGAGATGATCACGGCGTCCTCGTAGTTGTAGCCGTTCCACGGCATGAACGCGATGAGCAGGTTCTTGCCGAGGGCCAGGTCGCCCTTCTGGATGGCGGGGCCGTCAGCCAGCACGGTGCCGGCCTCGACGCGCTCGCCGTCCTTGATGATCGGGCGCTGGTTGTAGCAGGTGGTCTGGTTGGAACGCTGGAACTTGGACAGCTTGTAGGAGCTGGTGGTGCCGTCGTCGTTCATCACGCGGATGATGTCGGCGGACACGTAGGTGACCACGCCCGGCTTGTCGGCGATGATGACGTCACCGGAATCGTAGGCGACGCGCCATTCGGAGCCGGTGCCCACCAGCGGGCGCTCGGACTCGATCAGCGGCACGGCCTGACGCTGCATGTTGGTACCCATCAGCGCTCGGTGGCCCTCGTCGTGCTCTAGGAACGGGATCAGGGAGGAGCCGATCGAGACCATCTGACGCGGCGACACGTCCATCAGGTCGACTTCGCTGACCGGGACATCGACCGCCTCTTCCTCATCCTTACGGGCAAGGGCCTGGCTGCTGACGAACCGACCGTTCTCGTCGATCTCCTGGTTCACCTGGGCGATGACGTGGCCGACTTCCTGATCAGCGGTCATGTGCACCACTTCATCGGTGATCTGGCCGTCGACGACCTTGCGATACGGCGTTTCGATGAAACCGAACGGGTTCACGCGGCCGAACGTCGCCAGCGAGCCGATCAGACCGATGTTCGGGCCTTCAGGGGACTCGATCGGGCACATACGGCCGAAGTGGGAGGCGTGCACGTCTCGCACTTCCATCGATGCGCGGTCGCGCGACAGGCCGCCGGGGCCCAGGGCGGACAGACGGCGCTTGTTGGTCACGCCGGCCAGCGGGTTGTTCTGGTCCATGAACTGGGACAGCTGGGAGGTTCCGAAGAACTCCTTGATGGTCGCGTTCACGGGGCGGATGTTGATCAGGGACTGCGGGGTGATGGCCTCGGCGTCCTGCGTGGTCATGCGCTCGCGCACGACGCGCTCCATACGGCTCAGGCCGGTGCGCAGCTGGTTCTGGATCAGCTCGCCGACCTGGCGGATACGACGGTTTCCGAAGTGATCGATATCGTCCACGTCCACGTGCAGGTCGACATCCTCGCCGTTGCGCTTGCCCGGGAAGGTCTTGCCGCCGTCGTGCAGGGTGACCAGGTACTTCAGGGTGGCGATGATGTCGTCGCGGCTCAGGGAGCGGTCGTTGATCTCGTGCTCCAGGCCAAGCTTGCGGTCGATCTTGTAGCGGCCGACGCGGGCCAGGTCGTAGCGCTTGGTGTTGAAGTAGAAGGAGTCGAGCAGGTTGCGTCCGGCCTCCGGGGTGGCGGTGTCGGACGGGCGGATCTTGCGGTACAGGTCGGTCAGGGCCTCGTCCTGCGTCTCGATGGTCTCCTTCTCCAGCGCGTCGAGCACGAGCGAGTAGCCTTCGAACGCATCGCGGATCTCGGGCTTGGTCATGCCGATGGCCATCAGGAAGACGATCGCGGACTGCTTGCGCTTGCGGTCGACACGCACGCCGAGCACGTCACGCTTGTCGATCTCGAACTCCAGCCATGCGCCGCGGCTCGGGATGATCTTCGCGCCGAAGATCTCCTTGCCGGTGGCGCGGTCCCGGCTGCGGTCGAAGTAGACGCCCGGGGAGCGCACGAGCTGGGAGACGATCACTCGCTCGGTGCCGCCGATGATGAAGGTGCCGTGCGGGGTCTGCAGCGGGAAGTCGCCCATGAACACGGTCTGGGACTTGATCTCGCCGGTGTCGCCGTTCTCGAATTCGGCGTTGACGTACAGCGGCGCCGAGTAGGTGTAGTCCTTCTCCTTGCACTCCTGCACGGTGTGGCGGGGCTCCTCGAAGTACGGCTCGGAGAACGTCAGGCTCATGGTCTGCGCGAAGTTCTCGATCGGGGAGATCTCGTTGAAGACCTCGTCAAGGCCGGACATGTGGGGAACGGTGTCGGTGCCGTTCGCCTCGTCCTCCTCGACGCGCTTCTTCCAACGCTCGTTGCCGATCAGCCAGTCGAAGCTGTCGGTCTGCACGCCCAGCAGGTAGGGCACGGGGATGGGCTCGCGGATGGAGCCGAAATTCACACGGTCCGACGCCTTGTGCAGATCAATGTCATGCTGGTCGGCGCGTGCGATGATGGTGGTGGTATTCGTCGTAGCTTGAGTGTCAGCCAATGGACGTTCCTTATCGCTCGCTAATGTCGTTATCGATATGTTCCCGGAAACGCCGCAGATGGCCACCATATGCCGAATCGCGGGCGTTTCATCTTTGTCGACATGCCCGCTATATGACATGCACTTACGCAAATTCCAAATTTTAGCACAAATCAGCCGTCGGCGCAACATACATCACATGCGCGACACGCCGCACGCTGCGGCCGGACGCGGCAACCGCCGAGCCCGCGGCGAGCGGCCCGCTCAGGGCCGTCGCCGCACCTGACCGTCACTGCACCTGGATGGTGACCGGATCGCTGACCGCCTTGTGCGCGTTCTTCAGACTCAACTGCGCGGTATATGTGCCACGGTCCACCTTCGGCAGTTTGCTCTGATCCTCCACGCACTGGTCCCCCGTGCGGGAGGCGCCCCATGTCATCTTCTGCGACGTCCTGTTCATGTCGCTGGTCTTCGCCAGCAGCTGACGGTTCGGGTCAGCGGGGCAGGAGTCCGAACTGTATATCGTCTGGTCGCCGGACGACACCGTCAGCACCACATCCGACAGATCCAGCAGGCAGCTCGACGTGCCTTCATAGCTGATGCTCGCCGTGAAGTCCAGGGAACCTCCCACCGGAACGCCTTGGGAAGCCGCCGTCAGCGACAGCTTCACATCGGACGCACCACAATCATTGACGCCGCTGGTCTTCTTCGGCGCCGGCACCGATTCACGCGCGATCGGTGTGGGACGCAGCAGGCTCATGCCATCCACCACGCCGCGGCCGAGACTGTACACGCAGAACACCACCAGCGAGACCGCGGCCAGCACAACGACCAGCGCGACCGCACGGCGACGACGGTACATCGCCCGTCGTTGCGGGCTGACGACGCGCTTGCGCGGCTTTTGCCGCGAACCGGGTCGCGGCTGACGGGTGGGCTGAGTGGGCATGCCGTCCAGTCTACCTCAGGCACGCTCTCAAAACTCGCAGATAGAGGGGTTTTCGGGGATAAACCCCCTCTATCTGCGAGTTTTGAGAGCGCACTTATTGGGGTAACCGCAATGAACCATCCGGGAGCATGTCGACCAGGCCATCGTCGTCGAGGGAGGCGATGCATTTGTCGAGCTGGACGTGATCCGGCCACAGGGATTCCAAGCGTTCGCGGGCGAGGATTGGCTCAGCGCGCAGCGCGTCGAGGATGATGCCGCGCACCTGACGGTCGGTGCCTTGGAAACGCTGGCGCGGGCGGGTGCGTCGCTCTCCCAGCCCGGGGCGGCCCGCCGCGAGGAACGCGCAATGCTCACCGATCGGGCACTGGTCACACAGCGGGTTCTTGGCCGTGCACACCAGCGCGCCGAGCTCCATCACGGACTGGTTCCATATGACCGACGGGCGGGTGCTGCGCTGCGGCACCTCGCGGATTGCGGATTCGGGGGCGTTCACCGTCTCGCGGGCATTCGCGGCTTCGATGGCATCACGAACGTCCGTCTCATCATCCTGCGGAAGGACCCTGCCGGCGAGCGCCCGCTCGGCCGGACTGGCCGCTCCCCCGCGCGATTCGACTCCGAGGAATACGCGCGACAGCACCCGGCGGATGTTGGTGTCCACCACCGCGATGCGCACGCCGAAGGCGAAGCTCAGCACCGCCGAGGCGGTGTAGTCGCCGATGCCCGGCAACGCGGTCAGCTCGTCGTAGGTTTGCGGAAGCCGGCCGTGGTATTGCTCGAACACCACGCGGGCGCACTCCTGCAGCCGCAACGCCCGGCGCGGGTAGCCGAGCCGCCCCCACGCGGTGATGACCTCCGCCGTGGAGGCCCCCGCGAGCGCGGTGACGTCCGGCCACACGCGCATCCAGTCAGTCCAGTACGGCACCACCCGACTCATCTGGGTCTGCTGGCTCATCACCTCGCTCACCAGCACGCCCCAAGGCGTCGCGCGCCCGAATCGCCACGGCAGGTCGCGGGCGTTGGCCTCCCACCATGCGGACAGCAGCGCCCGCACGCGAGGCACAGCGCACTCGCCCACAGGTTCGGCCGGCGTATCGTTCCGTATCTCTGGCATCGCTCCATTGTGCACGGCGACCGCTACATCATCACGGCGCCGCGCGATTTCGCCGATTCGGCGGCACAACCTTACCCGCAACGGGTCGCTCGCTGCGGGTAAAAGCATTCGTCCGGATTCGGCAGAGTGTTTGTGGCCCCCGCAAGCGCAGGGCGAATCGGCCCTGCATCAGGGGCACGGCATGGGAACGGCTGGTCTCATACCGCGGCTGTCCGCCGTAGTAGAAGTTGTTCTTGTTCTGCCAGGCGGCGTCGACGTTGCTCACTGCGGTCAGCCCCTCGGTCCGTGAGGCGGGGGCGATCCGGTACGCGCCGCTCTCGGCGCCGTACAGGTCGTCGAAACGCGTCACCGGCTGCCCCTCGGATTGGTACACGCGCACCCAGTCGACGAGGAAATTGCTGTCCTGCTTCGTGGCCTGCTTCGTGTAGTCGACGTCGCCGACCCAGCCGTCGCCGACCTGCGTCTCCGGAATCGGGAACATCGGTCGCGAATGCATGCCGTCGACGTCCTTGCCGGCCGACGTGGGCGTCGACGACACGCCTATGCGGACCAGCGGATAGGTGCCCGGCTTGAGCCCTCGTGGATGCGGTAGCGGTTCTTGTATTCGAACTGCAGCCACCGCTCGCCGGTGCTGTTGTGCACGGCGTAGTTGTCGTCCTGCTTGCCGTCGCTGATCGCCGCGATGTTGGTCGGGTCGAGGCCGTACACATACGGCAACTTGCCGAGCGCGATGTTGCGCGTCTCCTGCGCGTCCGGCAGGGTCTCGCCGTCCTTGAGCTTGGCGATGACCTCGATTTCGCGCAATCCCACGCCGTTGCCGTATCCCTTCCATGAGGAGTTCGTGTTCTGGATGCAATGGCCCTTCTGCCAGATGCGCACGTACCGCGCGGTGACGGGCGTGGTCAGGTTGATGGTCTGCGCGGCGAGCTTGGTCGCGGCGGTTTCCTCGACGTCGGCGGTGCCGAACAGCACGTTCGCGTCGGAGAAGTCCTCGTTGGAGGACACTTCGACCTTGATGCGCTTGAACGTGTTCAGCGCGTTCTCATACCCATTGCGGTACAGGTTGATGGAGTGTATCTCTCGGCTCGCCGAAATCATATTGCAGGTATACGTCGTCCCAGCTGGCGTATCCGTTGTTTTCCGCGCTGCCGTTCTCTTCTCCGGCGATGATTTTGGTGATGTTGCTGTCGGTCGGGCCGAATCCGGTGTCGCCGTCGCCGATCAGATGCGTGCTGTTGGTCGTGGGCAGTTTGCCGGTAAGTATGTTGCCTGTGGTGGGTTCGGCGGCCACCGCGACTGCGGCTGCAACCGAAACGGCCAACGCGCATGTGGCGGATATGGTCGTGATACGGCGGAATAATTGTCTCATGGTCTCTCCTTCGAGCAGCTGTTACGGGTATGGGCTGTTTTAAGCTCGAAGGTCGAAGACAACCGGCAGAGACAAGGCGGGATGATGAGCGAAACCAAGGGTGCGGAAGAGGCCGAGGCGAAGGTCGAGAAGATGTTCGAGTACGGCTACCGCAAGTCGAATTATGGTCCCGACGAGCTGGTGACCGACGCGCACGGCAATCCGATCAGCGTTGTGGACGCGATGCTGTCGGCCGAGAAGGCTGCCGCGACGGAGACGGTCACGCCGCATCTGTGCTATTACAGTCCGCGCATCCCCGGCAATACCGGGTCGGCGATTCGCCTGTGTGCGGTGACCGGCACCATCCTGCATCTAGTGGAGCCGCTGGGGTTCAATCTTCGCGATACCAAGCTGCGTCGTGCCGGGCTTGACTATCATGACATGGCTCACGTGGTGTTGCATCCGAACTTCGACAATCTGGTCGAGTCGATGCCGAATTCGCGCATCATCGCGTTCACCGCGCATGCGACGAAACTGTATACCGAGGTCGAGTACAAGCCGACCGACATTCTGCTGTTCGGGCCGGAGCCGGGCGACATTCCCGACCCGATGGACATCATGGCCGGCCCGCACGTGGCCGAACAGGTGCGGCTGCCGATGCGCCCGAGCCTGCGCAGCCTGAACCTCACCAACTGCGCCTCCATCGCCATCTACGAAGCCTGGCGCCAACTAGGGTTCAAGGGCGGAGCGTAGGGAGGAAGCCCAGTGGGCTTCCGAGTAGCGACGCCGAGCAAGTCCCGACAGGGACGAGCGAGGAAACCATGAGCCTCGCGAGGCAAAATCACAATTGCCGGCAGTGCGCGAGCACGAAGTGCGTCACTGTGCGTGGAAGTCGTCACTGTGCGTGGACGCACACTCAGTGACGATTCCTGAAAAACATTGCAATATCAAGGGTTTGCCGGTACGTCACTGTGCGTGGGCACACGCACAGTGACGCTGCCCACGCACAGTGACGCGTTGTTAGCGTATGTGTAGCCCCTTATACCTCGCAATCCATGACGATTTCCACGTCACGATGCATTTCCCGGTCGGCATGAAGCCCTCGGAGGCGTGGTTTAAACAGCGCAACCATTCCACTCACCGCTTGAATCAATATCCGATATATCTTGTCTCGATCCATGAGACAAGTCGCGGATTGCGTGCCATACCAGGGCAAAAACACCCATTTTTGCCTTGGTATGGCACAGGCGATTTCGGCATCAATTATCTACGGCATACGGTTTCGGCCATTTTCCAACAATATCGCGAAACAGCCAACTGCCACGACATGGATTCTAAGCGCTTACATCTCATTCTGTGGCACAAATTGTGCCACACTAGGCTCAAAACACCCATTTTCGCCCTGGTGTGGCACACAATCGAGGACGAGACCGCTCCATAAATCACGCCCGGCCATCTGCGAACCCCAGCCGAGCCCACGACCATGTCAGAGCCGCGCCTGGTACAGGGCAAAGTCAGCAAGGCGGCGCAACAACAACATCTACCGACGCACGTCGAAGACCCACACGGCCCACGTCTTGGTCATACGGCCGCACGAACACACGATAGCTATGCTCTCAAGCCCCGTACAAGCTTTAAATCACATGTTTCCAACCCTGGGATTTCCGGTCTGATTAGTGTCGAAGATGATATTTAACAGCCACATTGTCATGCTCCATGATGATCGAATCCCTGATGAATTGATCAGAGGATATGCCACCATACATGGTTTTTCTGTTCGTCAGCAAAGTGAAACCCTCAGCACCAGTAAGATCATTGACATTACGCAGCTGTGCCCCTGAACCTCTCAAAGGCGCATAACCGCCTCGCTCGGATACATTCCCGGAATCGTAGAAACGATAATACCGGCAATCACGGTAGTAGTAGGCGGCCTCTATGTACGCGTATTCATTGACTGCCACTACAGGGTGTTCCCGCGAACACGTTACCTGAGAGCTCAGCTGTCGGGAAGCCGGGACGGATGAGGAATCATAATTGAAATTGCCGAGCGACCACAATGACGCTACTCCGGCTGTCAAAACCGCTAAGGTAATCGCATATGTTACAGCGGAGATTATCCGAACATGCAATTCGGTCATCGTTCCTTCTGCCGATGTCGTCTCGCTACGAATGGGGACGCTTTTCCTGTTCCCACGATATGCAATGCCTAGTGCGAATGTGGCGGCAAGTGCCGCATAAAAAATAGTAGAATTTTTCTCTCTGCCGCAAGATGATTTTAGGTCGGTTGAGGGATTAGAAAACGCCGGAAACCCGCATAAACTCTATGTTTTTGCGCGTTCTCGGCGTTTCTTTTATCGCCTGTGTTAGTGGTGCTTTTTCGGTAAATGGTGCCCAAATGGTGCCCAAATCCCACGCGGGGCTATAAAACGATATAAGAAGCGGTAAAGAGATACAGCGGTTAAAGCTCTAAATCGCTGCTCTTTTTCTTTGCCGCGCTCTTTGCTTTCTTCGGCTCGGCTTTCTCTGCCTTTGCCGGGTCTGCCTGTTTGACCGCCCCATGATAAGCGTCTAAGACTTCTTTTTTGCGTTCAAGCCGCACGTCCACATAACGGGCGGTAACAGCTTCAAAGTTCATAGACAGCCCAAGCGATACGCCGATACCCGCAAGTGTATGTCCTAACACTTCGCCTACGGTGTAGAAGTCGCCTGTCAGTTGGTGCATATTTGTAGCTGCTGTATGGCGCAAATCGTGAAAGCGGATATGCGGCATATCCAAATCTTCAAGCAGCTTTCCAAACTGGGAAGATACCCACGACGCAGAGATAGGGGAACCGTCCGGCTTCGCTACAACAAGGTCATTGTCATAGTAAGGCTTTCCGTTCTTTTCTGCCTGTTCGCGCTGCGCTTCCTGCATAGCAAACTGTTTGAGAAAGAACGGGCGGGCAAGCTCTGTGATAGGCAGCTTTCGCCCGTTGGATTTCGGCGGTGCCATTTCCTCAATGACTTTTGTTTTCGGCGGTACCTTAAAGGGTAGCTGCTCGGAAACGTCAAAGGTGTTGTTTTCCAAATCCACATTGCGCCAGCGTAAGCCCAGAATTTCAGAACGGCGCATACCGTAAAGCCCGCCTAAGATAACGGGCATTTCCCAAACCGTACCCTCGACGCGCTGCATAAGGGCTTTTACCTGTTCCGGCGTGTACGGGTCGGGGGTCTTGTCGCTCTTTCCAAACTTCGTAAGCGTGTCCTTTGCCGCGTTGGTTTCGATATAGCGGTATTTCCGGGCATGGCTCAACGCCACGCTCAAAACACGCTTTGCCCCGGCTGCGGTGGACGGTTTCAAGCCTTTGTCGATAATCTGCTGAAACATTTTATCTACCATAGCGGGGGTAAGCTGATTAAGGGCAACGCCGCCGATATAGGGATTGATATAGTTTGCAATCGTCTTTTTGTACCCGTCGTAAGTAGAGGGGCGCAAGTTCACTCTTGCATAGCTTTCTACCCATTCATTCAGATAGCTTGCAACGGTCTGTTTCCGCTGTGAAGCGATAGACGCAATCTGTCCCGGATTATGGAGCTTTGCTTTCATCTCTGCTTCATGCTGTGTCGCTTCCTTTTTTGTTGGAAAGCCCTTTTTTGAATAGGTTTTCTTTTCCCCATTCGGGGCGGTGTACTTTATATTCACGTCGTAAACTGTACCCGGCCGCCCGGTCAGTACGCCGTTGCTGTCGCGCTTATTCTTAACCTGCCTTGTTGATATAGCCATAGCTTAACCTCCCTGTCGTGCCGGGGGCTTCGCTGTCGTCTTTGCCCTATGATACCAGTCCCAGATTGCAGCGTCAGCTATCAAACGGCGGTTTCCATTTTGGACGTATTCAAGCTCGCCGTTATCCATAAGCTCGCGTAGTTTATTTTCGCCTATGCCGCTAATCTTGCTCATTTGCTCAACAGTTTTAAGCATGGGAAGCAAGGGCGCGGCAAGACTTGTAGTTTCCTTTTTTGCCAATGCGATTACCCCCTTTCGTGATAATGGCTAAAAGGTTTATTATCAAGAAAAGGCTTTAATCGGACGGTTGGTAGCTGCAACCTCACGGGAGTTTCACCCCTCCGGCGGTCTGCCGAAGCCCTACCCATTGCCTGCGACGCTTTTAACGCTCGGACTGTGGCTATAAGGGAGTATCATTATGTATTTTGCGCGTCGTCGCCCGCAAGCTGCTAAACTCGCTTTGCGGCGTCGGTGTTGGTCGCTCGGCGTTTCCCCGTAGGGAAAACGTGTCATGGCGCACCCGCCGTATGGCTCGGCGCAAAAGGAACGTATCCGATTTGCCCTATGCTGCGTCGCCGTTATCTTGCGTCGCTTTCTTTGTCAAGGTGCAATAGCGGGGTTAAGGCGACAAGCAGCGGAAAGGGGGACGCTGCTCTTGCCTTTACCTCAAACCTTGAATGAGAGGACTGCCCGCATAAGACGCGAACGCAAGCGGTCGCGTATGTCTTCGTCTATGCCGTAGTAGTAATTGCCGCGTTCGTCGCGGAGCTTTCGCATAGACAGGTAAGCTATGGTGCTTTCGTAGTGCTGCACGACAATTTTCATAGCTTCCGGGTCGCCCTTTGTTGCGGCTATGATTACCGGGTAAGGCAACAAGCCGCGTTCGTCTTGTTCGGTGTTACCAATCGTTTTCGTCATAGGCGCGTTCCTCCAAATAGCGTTTTAACAGTTCAAAAGAGCTTGTCCGTCTATACTGTATTGTGCTTCTCGGAACATTGCGGAGCATTGCTATTTCCGCGTCGTTCATACCAAAGAAGTAGTACAGCAAGATAGCTTCGCGTTTTTCTTCCGGCAAGCTGTGTAGGGCGTCGGCAAGGAGCTTTGCGGTAATTTCCTTTCCCGCCACACAAAAGGATTTTTCAGCTTCATCGTCTGCAAAGTATGTATCGTAGGTGTAAAGCTGATTTTCCTCCTGTGGGGTCAAGTCAGAAAAACTAACCTCGCGTAGCTGGTGCCGCTTAATATCCCTGTGGGCGGTGAGGACTTCGTTCTTCAACGTCCGCTTGCAAAAGCCGTTAAACGCACAACGGATTTGCCATTGGGTACGAATAGGCTCATTCATGGTTTCACCTCCTTTCGCAACCGCGAAAGCGGGTGATGACTTCCCCTTTCGTTACCCTCAAATCCGAATAGCCCGATTACGCCGAATGAATTGAAAGATTTTTTGAAAATATTTTTTCGGGGAAAACAAAATGCGCCCGACTGCAAAATGCAATCGGGCGCAAATGATATATTTACTATCGAATAATGATGTGTATGTTCATCTAAACAGCCGGAATATCCCGACGGCGGGAACAGGCTTTTTTTAAGCGTAGAATACGGTTAGGGACACATATGCAACATAAAAATTACCTCCTATCGTGCCAAGTCGTAGACATCGGTTTGAAACATTGTTTATGGATTTGTCCAATGTAAAAAAGAAAGAGCCGATAACCGCATTTCTGCGTGTTATCGGCTCTGCGCTATCTTTGCGTCTGGCTCTTTGATAACTGATATATTCAGTTGCTTTACATTGATTAGTATTTCTTGTTTGCACTTCGGACAGTACAAGGGGAAGTTTTTGAGTTCGGTATCTTTACGGATTTTCAAGCGTGTTTTGCAATGGCAATTAGGACACAACAACCATTCACAACAACATTCCAATTATGGACGTTCGCCCTTTCCAAACCACCCCTGCGTTTTGTTTGCAATTACGCAAGCACAACATTTCCCATGATTAGGGCAAGTCGTTTTCGGACAAATACATTCTTTCACATTTGGACACGCCATTAAACCACCTCCAATTAAAGCCCTAAATAGAACATATAAAAGCCGATTAGCAGAATAAGCGTACCCATGATGATTTTTAATACGCGGCCTGCCATTTATACAAGTAGATATTGTATTGCATTAAAGAAGTAGCCGACAAGGATAATTCCTACGGTGCAAATAGCAATGAAGATACCGAGCAGCTTCGGCTTAACCGCTTTTCGCAACATAATCATTGACGGAAGCGATAGCGCGGTAACGCCCATCATAAAGGACAGGACAACGCCAAGTTGTGCTCCTTTTGCAAGTAACGCTTCGGCAATCGGAATTGTACCGAAAATATCCGCATACATGGGAACACCCGCGATTGTGGCGAGGATAACTCCAAACGGATTACCAGTACCAAGCACCCGCACAATGAAATCTTCGGGTATCCAGTTATGAATTAGTGCGCCAATACCGACACCGATTAAAACATAAGGAGCGACTTTCTTTGCAGTTGCAACGACTTGTTCCCATGCGTATTCCAAACGGTCTTTGAAACGCAATTCCTCTTGTGGGACATCAATACCATGTCCTCTGCGAATAAAGTCCTCAACATACTTTTCAAGGTGCAGCTTTTCAATGAGAGTACCGCCGACAACGGCTATTATCAGACCGAGTACCACATAGACAACAGCAACTTTCCACCCGAAAATGCTCATAAGCAAAACGAGAGAGCCAAGGTCAACCATAGGGGAAGAAATTAAGAATGAAAAAGTTACCCCAAGCGGCAAGCCAGCGCTTGTAAACCCGATAAAAAGTGGAATAGATGAACAGGAGCAAAACGGCGTTATTGTACCAAGCAATGCAGCAATGCAGTTTGCGCCAATCCCATGAAACTTACCGAGTATCTTTTTCGTTCGCTCCGGCGGAAAATAGCTTTGAATATACGAGATAATCAAAATCAAAACGCCGAGCAGCACCATAATTTTAATCGTGTCGTAGATGAAAAATTGAACGCTGCCGCCTACCTTGCCCGTAGTATCTAAACCGCAAGCATTTAATAAGTTACTGATAAGGCGGTTAAGCCAACTCATACCAAGGATTTCACTTTGAAAAAAGTTCCACCCTGCTTTGACTATTTCCATAAACAAACCTCCATTCATTTATATATCGCAATGCGTCGATATAATGGTTTTATAGCAAGCCGCCTGTCAAAAGGCGGCTTACTATTTACAGCTATCTTGCGTTGAAATATCAGTTACGGTTGTTATATCTTCCAATAACTTTCTTGCCCGTTCAACGCCTACCGGGTTGAATGAATAGTGCGTCCATTTACCCTCTTTGCGTCCAACGACAATTTCTGCGTCGCAAAGTATTTTCATGTGGTGAGATAGTGTGGGTTGCCCGATATTCAGTTCTTCAAGCAGCTTGCAAGCGCACTTTTCCCCACTTTGGAGCAGACCTAAAATTGTTAGTCTATTTGCATCGCAAAATGCCTTAAACACTCTTGCGTTCCTTTCATTATCAGTCATTGCTGCGCCTCCTTTCCTTGCGTCTATCATATTATACTCAATACATCGAAGAATGTCAATATGAAAAGCACAAAAAATAGCACTTCACAAAAAAGTTACAAGTATCCAAGTCAAATACTATGCTGTATTTCGGTCAACTATATGATGTGTGTACTCATATCAAAAATGAAAGGTGAACAGTAATTATCTCCAGATTTTCCCCCACTCCACACCGTGCATGCGACTTTCACCGCACACGGCGTTCCCTCGAATTCAGTCGTCCAGGGTTTTCAACACACGTTACACACTTCGAATTAGCTTTTAGTCAAAGAATGATTTGTGGCATTTCTGCCATAGTACGAAGTTTGTTAAGTTTTGTTAGTTGTTTCGCATCAAGTTTAAGGATTGTAAGATATTTTCGGATGGTCTCATCCGCAGAAGCATGGATAACGGTATGAATGTCCTTACTCACTAAAATAAGGTTTGCATATTCATCGCCACCGCCTTTGCTGACGGGAACTTTGTGATGACAATGGATGTCATCCGTGCTCAACTGCTTTCCAGTTATTGCACATTTCCCATACTGCGCCGCAAACAGTGAGATACGATTATCCGCATACTCCACAGTTCTGCTCTTCACAGGATTGCGCATCATCCACAGCATAACGGAAGTATTAAATTTCAGATTCTGATGAATCTGTTTTCTTCCTTCCGCTGTGTATTTATTAACCGCCTTTCTCTTATGCTGAGCATTTTTCGGCTGAACATATCCCAACGGAACGATGGGACGTCCATGCAGAAACCGAAGCTGTTTGCTTGCTCCATACTTTTCTTTGATAAATCCGTTTCTCAATTGTCCCTTTTTGGATAAATCTCCCTTTAGTCTATTTCGCAATTGTTTGTTAGCTGCAAATGCCAGCTTTCCAAAGTCATGCGAGACCTCGGTTGCGATGCAGTAATACTCATGCAATCCTGCAACCACAGAGTTATATTTCTGTAGCTGTATAAACTGGGCATCATCCGAAGAGTGTTCCAGTTTTGCAACTTCTTCTGTGATTTTTGCATGAGCTTTCCTATATGCCTTGTCGCTCATATGGGAACGAACGACATATTTCTTACCCTTTTTACGGACTTTCAGCTTAAATCCCAGGAACTCAGAATACTGACGCTTCAGATTTACCACCTTTGACTTCTCAGGACTGATATCCAGTCCTAATCTGTCCTTCAGCCATAATTCTGTTGCTTTGTACGCCTTTACCGCATCCGCATGAGATGAGCAGAAAATTTTGAAATCATCTGCATATCGAACGGCGTGCATCTCTTTTAAATTGCTTCTCCTGAGAGCCCTGTAAGCATGACTCTTAATCTCGGTTCCCTGTGTGTTTTCTCTCGTTTTAAACTTTGTTTTTGTTGGCATCTGCTCCCATTGAGAAGCTATCCACCAGTCCAACTCATTCAATACGATATTTGCCAGTAACGGCGACAGGATACCACCTTGCGGTGTTCCTTTTTCGGGATATATCCTTTTTCCATCTGGTAAAATCACAGGTGCTTTCAGCATTTCCTTGATAATGCATATCAGCTTCTTATCTCTGATTCCCAGTGCCCATATCTGCCGTAGCAGTTTTCTGTGATTGATGTTGTCGAAGAATCCCTTGATATCAAGGTCTACGACATAGTACATATGCTGTACCTGTATCAACCGCATACACTGCGCTATGGCAGTTTCAGCGGAACGGTTTGGGCGAAAACCATTTGAGTTTTCACTGAATTTCGCCTCACAGATAGGCTCCATGACCTGCAAGATACATTGCTGTACCATACGGTCAACAATAGTCGGAATACCAAGCGGTCGTTTCTTTCCATTGTCTTTTTCTATCTCCACACGCCGTACCGGTCGTGGGTGATAGTTGCTGAATTGCTTCCGTATGAGACGGACGTATTCTTCCTCACTAAGTTTTGCAAGGTTGTCTATCGTCCTATGGTCTACTCCGGCGGTACTACTGCCTGAATTTCTCTTGATATTTCTGTACGCTAACTTGATATTTTCTTCACTTTCGATGATTTCCATCAGATGATTGAATACCTTGTCGGTTTTACCCTGTGCGTATAGGTCATCAAAGATTTTCTCCATATCATAGTACTCAGAGTTACGGATTTTTCTTTGTTTTCTTTTCCTTACTTGCTTCTTCGAAGTCAACACAGGCATCCTCCCCTTTCGGTTTAGATTTTCTTTGTCATACTCGAAGCTGCGTTTCATGTGTTGTCATTTTCATTACTGAATTCGACTTGAGGCTATCCCTCCACGGTCTTATTATTACCGCTTCACAGGTACTGTGCCTCTACTCTCACTGGAATAAAGAATGGTTATACCATCTAAATAGGCTTTCCCATCCAACATTTCACAGGCTCGCAACAGCCTCCATGTTCCCAGCTTTCCACGTTCCGATATTCCTATCATTGGATAACCTTAGGTCCTTCCTCTAAGCCTGTATTCGGTCATGCATTACCGCACCGCCTGTAACGGTGCATGGACTTTCATAACAACCATTTTTACTCATCCACGAATACCACCATAAAAGGTGTACTGCCATTTCGACAGTATCAACGTTTAGACTCGTACATTCGGAAGTACGTCAGTATTCTCATACAATTCTAACCATAGTCATCCGAACCCCGGCATATAGGCAACACCATCCACCTCTGGACAGCTTTCATGTATGGTCTGAAAACCATTCTTACGATTGCTCTCTGCCGACTTCACCGCGCTCTATAACATTTTTGGAAAGAGACGTTTGCGATGTCTCTCTGCCATGCGGAGTATTAGGTAGGCGCTTCGGGGCGTTACTCCCTCATTTCACCAATCGGAATATCAGTTCTCCAAAGTTTCGGACTCATTGTCCTTCGACTTTGTGCGTAAGCTTTTCACTTACGAACGTGTCGCACGATTGTCGTTACCATATCCCTCCAGAAGATTGATAACGCCCCAAATGCCTAAGCCTGCTCCAAGAGCGATAACAAGGGTCTGCAATACGTTTACTGCGCTGTTGAAAAATGCCATATAATATCCTCACTTTCTGCCGTTTTGCGGCGATAAAAATTGTTTGTTTTTGGTTTTGGGTATGAAAAAAGCCGCCTGTGTTCGGCGGCTGCGTCCCCGCGCTGCTTAAACTGCTGCGGCGCGGCGGTATTCAGTTGTCATTTTTGTAAGGGTTGATACGCTGCGGCTTCCTGCCACGCTCCAAGTAGGGGCGCGTATCATGTAGCCAATGTTTACAGTTCGGATAGATTACCACCTCCTTTACGGTGCTGCGTCCTCCTGTACGTCGATTTCGTAGTAGTCAAATACTTCGTCCGGCTTTACGATAGCGGGGCGGCGTTTGATGTGCTTTTCCATGTCAAAGGCGTTTTTCGGGTCTGCGTCGGACAGGTACTTGTATTTCGGGTGCTTCGTGATGTCGTACTTATCAGAGAAGAACGGGCGCACACCTCTAAGCTGCAAGATACATTTCCCGCCGTCCATGACCGCGATTTCGTCCTGCGTCATAAGCTCTTTGCCTAACTTCTGATAGTTCAGCCCATGCGAAAGCTCCCGCCCTCTGGTTTCGGAAGTGTTGAAGCTGTCAATCGTTTCTTTGCCTAAGATTTCCGATATTTCTTTGAGCGTCGTTTTTTCCTTGCCGCCCAAGAAAAGGGTCGTGTCGCAGTTGCCTACAATCGTGTCGGCGTTATCCTTGTAGATTGCCTTTAGCTGCGACTGTGATTGTAAAATAATAGAAGCCGATATTTCGCGGCTTCGTATGGTCGCTATGAGCTTTTCAAACTTCGGGATTTGACCGATATTCGCAAACTCGTCTAACAGGCAGCGCACATGAACAGGCAGCCGCCCGCCGTAAACGTCGTCGGCTTTGTCGCATAACAGGTTGAAAAGCTGCGTGTAGAGAATGGAAACAACAAAATTGAAAGTGTCGTCGGTGTCGGAGATGATAACGAACAATGCCGTTTTTCTATCTCCCAAAGTGTCAAGCTCCATTTCGTCGGTTTCCATGAGTTCGCGCAGTTCCCGTATGTCAAAGGGGGCTAACCTTGCGCCGCAGGAAATAAGGATTGATTTTGCCGTTTTGCCCGCAGCCAGTTTGTACTTCTTGTACTGCTTGACCGCAAAATGCTCCGGGTCTTTTTCTTCCAGACGTTCAAACATGAGGTCTACCGGGTTCTTAAAATCCTCGTCGTCCTCGCGGGCTTCCGACGCATTTATCATTTCAAGCAGCGTCGTAAAGTTCTTTTCCTCGTCGGGAGCTTCGTACCAGATATAGCCGATAAGCGCGGTATAGTAGAGCTTTTCGGCTTTTACCCAAAAATCCTCGCCGGATTTCTCCCCGTCGCCTTTGGTGTTGGCGATAATGGTATTGACTAACTTCAAAATGTCCTTTTCGCTCCGCAGATAGGCAAAGGGATTGTATTTCATGGATTTTTTGAAGTTAATCGTATTCAGCACTTTGATTTTGTACCCGCCCCGCTGCAAGAGCTTCCCACACTCGATTAAGACGGTGCCTTTCGGGTCGGTTACTACATAGCTGCTGTGCATTTGCATTAAATTCGGCTTTACGAAAAAGCGGGTCTTGCCGCTGCCGGAACCGCCGATAACAAGAATGTTTTTGTTTCTTGCATACTTCGGCTGCTTCGGGCGGCTGCTCATCATCAGCCTTTCGGTCTGCGTCAGCAACACGTTATTTTCAAAAACGGGGTCGATATACGGCTTTATATCCTCCGCACCGCCCCAACGCGCGGAACCGTATTCCATGCCTTTTCGGTATTTCTTCGCGTTTTTGCCTTTCATGTAAACGGCAAGCCGGATAATGACCGCCCCCGCAACGCCGATAAGCAGATCGGCGGGGTGCAGGCTCGGCGCGATACTGGAAAAGGCAGCGGCAAAGCCTGTACCAAGCTGCAAGAGTTTTTCGCTTGCGTCTGCGCCGGGGGTAAGGCGTATTGCTGCGCCTATCTTGTCAAAGAGATAGACAAAGAGCAGATAAGGCAGATTGAGGATAAGCAGCTTTTTAACTTCCTGCTTCATAGCGATACCTCCCTGTCCTTGTTCTTTACTTTGTCCCGCTGTGCGTTTAAGCCCGCCGCCTTTTCTTTCAGAGAGGAAAGCAGCTTGCGGATAGAGGGCTTTTTCTCCTGTGTCAGCTTCTTTGCGGAAAATTCCTTAAAGGCTGCGGTCAGCACGTCAGCGTCGCGCCCTTTGAAAAATACAAGGTAGCGGGGCGGACTTTCTGTCGTGTCCTTTTTCAGCGCAAAGTCGATACCGTACTTTTTCGCCGTACTCTCAAAGGCTTTGATATTGCCCTCGGTAATCTCAATGTTGGAAACGCCCGCGTTCTGCTTCATAAGCTGCTTTAAGCTCTGCTTGCCCTGTGGCGGTTTGGTAAGCTGCTTCTTGCCCTTTGAGAGAATGGCTTTCATTGCCTTTTGGAGCGTCTGCGCGGTCAGCTTCCCGGTCTTGATGTAAAGGGCTATGGTCTTTTCGTTGATTTCATCTTGCATTTACCGTCCTCCTTTCGCGGTAGTCTGATAGTGTTAGGGTGGTACGCCGCTGCGGTAGCCGCCCATAGGCTTTAGATACGGACGCGCAAGCCGTTCAAATCCTCGGCGCGGATACCCACAAGGTACCATTCCTGCGCCGCGCTCATTTCAATGCGGGTCGGCTTCCATTTGCCGCCTGTGAATACGTCGAAACACTCCCCGCAATGCAAACCGCCGTAATAGTCGGCAATGTCAAAACGAATGTCGTAGCGGTCGGTCTGTTCGTCAAAAATCAAAGCTCCTGTTTTCTGTGCCATGTGGTAATCCTCCTTTAGATTTTGCCTGTCGCTATATCGTGAGCGACAAGGGCGGTATAGTAGCTGTCAATGGTATTCGGCGCATTGAACAGCACCGCTTTAAGGTACTGTTTGATATTGCGGATTTTGGTGGTATTCTCTTTCACGCAGTCAAAGACAAATTCAATGTGACTGCTGTTCAGCTTCATAAACTTTGCCTTGACAAGCTCTGCCGGGTAATCGTCCCCGGCGATACGGATTGTCTTTCTCTTGCTGCATACCGTTTCAAGGATAATCGAAACAATTTCGTCTAAGCGGTCTTTGTCTACCTGCCCGTAGCGTACAAAATGGTCGTACTCGATATTGTCCTTGATGATTTCCTCATAAACGCTGTATGCGTCTGTCGCTTCCTTTCGTTTCCGTTCCGGCGGCGTAGCCGCTTCCCCGTCGTAAGGCAAGGGATTTAGGGAATGGATAGGAATGGAATCGGTACTTGATAAATCCGTATTTGATTTTTCTTTTTTGGGTAAGTCAGTCTTTTGTATATCTTTATTTAATTGCATTGGATTTTCCAACGTAGGTTTTTCCTGCGTAGGTTTTTCCAACGTTGGATTATCCAATGTTGGATTTTCCAATGTAGGTAAATCCGATACAGGCGGGGTCTGCGGCTGCTCAAAGATTACATAGTCTGTGCCGCGCAAGCGTCCTTTCTCGTCGCGCTCCCTTGAACGCACGATATATCCGGCGCGTTCCAGTTCCTTAACGGCTTCCCGGATAGCGTCGATTTTCTCCCGGTTGATAAAGGACAGCCCCGCAAGGGTATAGTCCCAATCCTCCGGCAAGGACAGCATTTGCGATAGCAGCCCCTTTGCCTTTAGGGATAGCTCTTTGTTCCGTAGGTGGTGGTTGCTCATAACCGTATAGCCCTTGTTGCGCTCCACTCTGAAAACTGCCATAGCTTCATCACTCCTTTGCTGCATACCTGTTACGCAATAGAAACGCGATTTTGAGGGTTTAGGTATCAATCCCTTATCCGCTGAAAACCGCGCCCACAAAGCCGCGTAAATCAAGGGCTTTTTCATGCCTACTGCGTAACAAAGGGCATGAAAAAAGCGGCGTTCCTGTTCTTCCTTGTGGGAAGTGAGAAACGCCGCTTGTGCGGTGCGTTATTCTGCTTCTTCGGCTATGAGGTCTTGTATGACTTCGCCAAAGTCTGCCGTAAAGGAAAAAATGAAGTATTCCAAAACGGCGGGGTCTGCGTCCATAGGCTCGGCTTCCTCGGAAAAGGGCAAGCCCATAAGCCCATAGAGCATTTTTATGATTTTGAACAGCTTTCCCCGGTCGGCGGGGGTGTTCATGGTAACAAGTACGTCGGTCAAGCGGTTTACGGTTTCCATGTCGCCGCCTGTCGTTACCCATACCATTTCTGCGAATGGCTGCGTGATTGCTCCGGTTACAAGGTTTACCTTATCCTTGCTGATTTCGCCGGACGGGAGTATAATACCCTTGTCTAAAAGTACGTTTTTCATGTCGTCCTCCTATAATCTGTGGTGCCAAAATGGTGCCCGGTCTTACAAAATCATCTTATACGGAGATACGGCAAGATAAATGACGATACGCGGAAAACCTTGATTTTAAGCCATTTTCGCAAGGTTTTATAAACACTTGCGCGGGCTTATAAGAAGATTTCCGGCTATCAAATCAATAAAAAAACATGCACAATAGACTGCAGTACCGTATCGAAAAAAAGCCGGAGCCATGCATGATTAGCTCCTTGACCGACGAGTACAAGGCCATCGACATCACAGGAAAGCCAAACAGAGCATACAGCAGTGAGAGCATGCTCAACGAACGTCCCGTAAGTGAACTACGGAAATGAAACTTAGCGAGCAACACTGCAATGCCAGCCACAATGCACATCAGAATCAGCGAAACCAAAGCCGGTATGTTCTTTTCAGGCAGCCCCACCATCATGGCACTGTAAATAGACGCCATCTGTGCCATATTCAGCTGCCGGGTAACAGGAGGCAATGCCGGATGCGACATTTGGTTAATCAAAAACGGCATCCACGGAACGTACAGAATTACCGAGAACACATACACGAATACCCATCGCCATGCCCGGTAACGCTTGGGGACGTCCTCTCGTCTATCCTGACCGCCCACAGAAACCAGACTGGCTCGAGACCTGTGAACCACACGGCAGGCGAGGCATGTAAGCCAAATCACATGCGTCATCCAAATCAATGCGGTCAGATATAACGTATACATGCCCAGCGCCACGATCACGCCGTAAATTACCCACCAGCGCAAACGACTTTTCCCCGTATGTTCCTCAGGAACTGCGAATCCGTCATTTCCCGTCGTATTCGCGGCCAGCCTTGCATCCTCGTCGACTCGGATGTTCTTACCCGCGCCGGCGCTGGCTGTAGCAAACATCGGGGAATCGTCAACAGCCCGCAGCAGTGCGTATGTGCCGAACACGGAGAGCAAAGACGCAAGCGAATACATGCGCAGCTCATAACCGAAACGCAACGCGAAAACACCAACGGTTAGAACAGGCAGGCACAGCATCGTCACGCGTGTTCCGAACATGCGCCTCAGCAACAACGCCATGGCGGCAATGCATGCTCCCAAGAACAGACATCCCAACAGCCGCATGAGAGGCACATCGCCGCCGACCAAGTTCATCCACAGTTTCAGAGCCACATGATATAGAGGCGGATGCACATCCACTGCCGTAAGTGCGAGCATGTCCCTCCATGACCGACCGCATATCAGCAATGAATATCCCTCATCGAACCATATCGACTGATTCCTTCCCATGAAGAAACTGAGTACCGTGGCAAGTATTGCGGCAACAGCTACGCACACAGGAAACATCCAACGGACGCGTTCGCTCCTCGTCAGCAAACGACCTGAAGCGGCATGGATCGCACGAAAGAGCCTGACATACCGAGATGTGCTGGAATCATTTGTATCGTTCACATGTTCATTATGCCATGGTCAAAGTGACTATTCGAGATGATCACAAAAACTGTATGGCCGTCCATCATGAGTAACGAACGGCCATACAGGTGGGGCAAGGCAAAGGACCGCTGGCGCACCGAACCGCCGCGCAGCCCGTCAGTTCTTGAAGCTGTGGATCGGGGCCGGGATACGGCCGCCGCGGGTCACGAACGCCTCGCAGCTCGTCTGGTTCACCGGCATGATCGGAGCGTAGCCCATCAGACCGCCGAAGTTGGCCATCTCGCCAACGCCCTTGCCCGCTACGGGGATCACGCGCACGGCGGTGGTCTTCTGGTTTACCATGCCGATGGCGGCCTCGTCGGCGATCATGCCGGAGATCGTGGCGGCGCTGGTGTCGCCGGGGATGGCGATCATGTCAAGGCCGACCGAGCACACGCAGGTCATGGCCTCCAGCTTCTCCAGCGTCAGGCAGCCGGATGCCGCCGCGTCGATCATGTTCTTGTCCTCGGAGACGGGGATGAACGCGCCGGACAGACCGCCGACGTAGCTCGACGCCATGATGCCGCCCTTCTTGACCTGGTCGTTGAGCATTGCCAACGCCGCCGTGGTGCCGGGAGCGCCGACCTGCTCCAAGCCGATCTTCTCCAGCACTTCGCCGACCGAATCGCCGACCGCGGGCGTCGGAGCCAGCGACAGGTCGATGATGCCGAACGGGATGCCGAGGCGGCGCGAGGCCTCCTGTGCCACGAGCTGGCCGACGCGCGTGATCTTGAACGCGGTGCGCTTGATTGTCTCGCACAGGAACTCGAAATCACGGCCGACCGCCGCGTCGAGCGCGCGAGACACCACGCCGGGGCCAGACACGCCGACGTTGATGACCGCATCGCCTTCGGTCACGCCGTGGAAACCGCCCGCCATGAACGGGTTGTCGTCGGGCACGTTGCAGAAGGCGACGAACTTGACGCATCCGTAGGAGTCGTTGTCGGCGGTGCGCGCGGCGATGTCCTTGATGATGTGGCCGAGCAGTTCGACGGCGTTCATGTCGATGCCGGTCTTGGTGGAGCCGACATTGACGGACGAGCAGACGATGTCGGTCTCGCTCAGCGCCTTGGGCAGCGAGCGGATCAGCAGCTCCTCGGCGGGGGTCATGGACTTCGACACCAGTGCGGAATAGCCGCCGATCAGGTCGACGCCGACTTTCTTGGCGGCACGATCGAGCGCGTGCGCGATCTTGACGAAATCGTCCTCGCTCTTGCATGAGCTCGCGCCGACCAGCGAGATCGGGGTGACGGTGATGCGCTTGTTGACGATCGGGATGCCGTAGTCCCGCTCGATCGCCTCGCCGGTGGCGACCAGGTCCTTGGCGTAGGTAGTGATCTTGTCGTAGATGTTGTCGCACACCTTGTCGACGCTGTCCGCCGCGCAGTCAAGCAGCGAGATGCCCATCGTGATGGTGCGCACGTCAAGCTTCTCCTGCTCGATCATCTGGTTGGTCTCACGGACCTCCATGATATTCAGCATGATTCGTTCCTTTCGAGACTCAGACGCGGTGCATCTTCGTGAAGATCTCCTCGCGCTGGCAGCGGATGCGCACGCCGATCTGCTCGCCGAGCTTGTCCAGGTCCTCGACGATCACGCCGAACTCGTTGTCCGCGCCGGAGTAGTCGACGATCATCATCATGTTGAAGAAGCCGTCGATGATGGTCTGTGAGATATCCAGCACGTTGACCTTGTGATCGGACAGGTACGTGCACACGCGCGCGATGATGCCGACCGTGTCCTGGCCGACGACGGTGATGATTGCCTTGTTCATGGGACTCCCCCGCTCGAAACCGATTACTGCAAGTAGTGTCAAGTATATGGAGCGGGCGTGAAATACTGCCGAACCGTCCATTTGGGCGTGTCCGCAGGCCATCGGCCGAATCCGACGTCGGCATTGTTCACGCAGGGATCATCCAGGCGCAAACGGACAATCGTCCACAATGTGAGCAGTATTACCATCGCTTTCATAAGTCGACTACACCTTTACATCAAGCACAGCGGTGTGTGAGCGCATCGCTGGGGCCACAAGCTCGGGCGACGACGCCCACGCACCCCGCTACCCGCGAGCATATCGACCACGCACCGCACAATCGGTCGCGGCGTCGGCTCGTATCAGAGATTGAATGAATTAGAGGGGTTAGACTTTCATGTCTGCTACTGCTACCGCGGCCGTGTCCAAGGCCGGTGCGGTGAAGAAGGACTCGGTTCCCGAGATCATCGCCGCCTCCATGGTCGGCACCGCCATCGAGTTCTACGACAACTACTGCTATTCCATCGCAGCCGCCAGCTATTTCGGCACTATTTTCTTCCCGGCCGCGTCGAAGGCCAATCCGGCGCTGGGCACGATGTACGCGTTCCTGACGTTCGCCGTCTCGTTCCTCGCCCGCCCGTTCGGCTCCATGCTGTTCGGCCACTTCGGCGACAAGATCGGCCGCAAGACCACGCTGGTCGTCGCCCTGATGACGATGGGTATCTCCACGTTCGTCGTCGGCCTGCTGCCAGGCTATGAGCAGCTGGGCGCCTTGTCCATCGTCATCCTGTGCATCTGCCGCGCCTGCCAGGGCGTGGGTCTCGCCGGCGAATGGTCCGGTGCCGCGCTGGTCGCTACCGAGAACGCCCCGGCCAACAAGCGCGCCCTGTACGGCTCCTTCCCGAACCTCGGCGCCCCGATCGGCTTCTTCTGCGCCTACGGCCTGAACCTGCTGCTCGACTCCACGCTCGGATCCACGGCCATGCAGGCCTGGGGCTGGCGTATCCCGTTCCTGTGCTCCGCAGTGCTCGTCATCATCGGCCTGTACGTGCGTCTGCGCATGACCGAGACCCCGATCTTCCGCAAGGCAGTCGAGCAGGACCGCGTGGTGAAGCACCCGCTGCGCTCGCTGCTGCCGTACTGGAAGGAAGTGCTTCTCGGCACCTTCGCCATGGGCATCACATACTCGCTGTTCTACGTGCTGGGCACGTGGTCGCTGAGCTACGCCGTCAAGGTCATGAAGCCACCCTTCAGCCAGAACGAATACCTGGCCATGCAGATGGTTTCCGTGGTGTTCTTCGCGATCTTCATCTTCGTGACCTGCATCTACTCCGACAAGCTCGGCCGCAAGACCGTGCTGATCTCCACCACGCTCGCGACGCTGGTGTTCAGTCTGTTCGCCATGCAGTCCCTGCAGCACAACGTCCTGACCGTGATGCTGTTCCTGTGCGTCGGCTTCGCGCTGATGGGCGGCCTGTTCGGCCCCTGCGGCGCCTATCTGCCCGAGCTGTTCCCGACTCACGTGCGTTACTCCGGCGCCGGCCTGAGCTACAACCTCGCCGCCATCCTCGGCGGCGCGTTCGCCCCGGCCATCTCCACCGCACTGGTCAAGTCGACCGGCGCCGTCGAGTCCGTCGGCTGGTACCTCGCCGTGATGTCCTTGCTCGCCCTGATCGCCCTGTTCCTGATCAAGGAAAGCAAGGACGAGGATTACGAGAAGTGATCTGAGATAGATAAAAAAGGGAGCGGCGAAATTGAACTGCGCCCCGTTTGTTGGACGTTGTTAATTAGGATACAGCCCTAGACCGCG